>UMFK01022522.1_pt1 | contig 15787 bp, 12 predicted proteins | sample 1964981 | NCBI WGS metagenome assembly UMFK01 (sample SAMEA4836043, study PRJEB28245) | human gut metagenome | biome: gut microbiome; material: fecal sample | place: Denmark | collected 2008
CAGAATCGCATTGGGGAAGGCCGTATGCACAATGACCGCCATAGTGTCGGAAAGATCGGCTGTCACCTCCTTAACCCTCAATCGCTCTTTCTCGGGTATTTGGAGCAGGATTGTCAGCACATCCTCCGCCTTTGTGCCTCGCACGGCTGCTATCAGCGAGCCCTGACGGCAATGGCCGTCCTTGCTCGTCAGGAACGTGAACAGGTCGTCCTAGAGTGAGGTCTCGTCGATGCCGATGCACGGAAGTTTCCGACCATCAGCAACGATGTGCGTCCCTTTGTCCAGACGAATCCAGAACTTAGGAATATACACGGCGCTGAAATGCAGCACGGTGGTCGAGTCAGTAAGCTCTATCCTATTGACGTCCAGCGTCTCCGTGGTATAGAAATCCACCGCCGGATATTCAACGACATTAGTTTCACGCTTACATCCTGCTGCAATACTCACCAGCAAAAGCGACAGCCCGATTATTCTTTTCATCTCGAAACTTTAATTTGCGGGTTCAATTTAAGGATTACATTTCAGATTGGCAATATCCGATAACGGAATATTCACTACCTTTACGGTAAATTTCGGAATCAGCATACCCACGCTATTTCAAGAGTCACATTCCTCAAAGCGGCACTGCCGCCCAGTGTGCGAGATTCCGGTTTCGATGCACATAGCATAAAAAAATAAAGAAGTATGAAAGAAGTGAATCCAAAGAGACTACCAGAGCCTACGCATTTGAGTTCTGGATGAGGGCTCCGATGCCGATGGTGACGTTTTTCAAGACAATCGATGTCTCACGACTGACAAGAATCAGCAGAAGGACAGGACTGAAATTCAATATGTTGATGTGCTACTGCATCGGCAGGGCGGCAAGCGGAGTGAAGGAATTTTACATGCTGCCGGTCGGAGAAAAGCTGATTGAATATGACAGTCTGGCGGTGAACACCATTGTCGCGAACAAAAACGGAGAGGTCAGCTCGTGCGATGTGCCTTTCAGTGACGACATGCGCACCTTCAACGACAATTATCTGAAACTCACCAGGCAAGTGGCCGAAAGCTGCGAAAATCACGACCTGACGGACAGTATGGTCATCGGAACGTCAGCGTTGGCAAAGTATGAGATCGATGGAGCCGTCGGAATGTACAGCGGCATATTCAACAACCCGTTCCTCATCTGGGGAAAGTACAGAAGCCACTGGTTCAGAAAGACTCTGACCGTCTCGTTCCAGTTCCACCACACCCAAATGGACGGAGCGCACGCGGCCATATTCTTAAATAGGTTGCAGGAGGTCATTTATCGCCTGAAAATAAAATGAATCTATATAGAGGCAGACTAGCTTTTGCCTTATAGTACTGATATTCAAACAATTACAAACCATTGACATTCCTGTGCTATAATTTGTATGTAAAGGACTTAATCTCCATTGTGGTCATACACTACTAAGACAAAAGGTGGCGGAGGAGCTCGGGGGGTATGCATTGGGTGAAAAAAGCCACTTTTTTCACCCAATGATAATCCGTAATGACTTTTCGGGTGTCAAACGCGCCTTATTTCACCCGGAATAATAACCCTTCGCGTCTAAACCAACTTTGCCACACGCGAAGGTTGGTGAACGTGAATCAAAAATATTAGGCCATTTTATACACGTGTATAAGCCTTTCGCCGCACGTTTTTGTCCCACGAGATCCAACTCTTCCTGGTGCGATAAACCAAGCGCACCTGAGGGTTATGGGCATATTGTGGAATAGTCAGTGGAACCTCAGAACCGCACTATATTAGGTCTGGCTATTATATGTCATTAATAAACACAGTTATCTGCTGCTCGCAACCGTCCAGACGTTGGTACGATATGAAGAACGATAGTCAACAGGTATATAATTTCTATTATATGTTCCTATGAGAGATGAAGTGTATTGTCAGTTAAATGAACTAATAATGCACCTTCACAGGCATCTATTTGTGTAAACCACGCTTTTAGGGGGATAATGATCTCTTCACGAGCGTCTTTCAGTCATATTCCCGCTTTTAGAGAATGTGGGGTAAATTTTAAGGCAATTATAAGAGACTCGCCGCCAACTAGGCAATATGTTAAAAATTAATAAATTACAACATTTTGTCATCAACTCGTATATAATTGCCTGGTTTTTTCATTATATTTGAAGAACGATGATTACTGGTAATGAGTACTTTTCATAACATAGATGAACTGACACGTTGTCTTGACAGGGAGAAAAAACTGCTGAATGAATTATTCGCCAAGCGTAACGCACTTTCTTTCAGATATGATTACGCCTTGGAGTTAACCGACTACAAGGAAGAGCGTATTAAATATCTGATCGAGAATGAGGTTATCCGTGAAAGCGGAGACTTTCTGGAGATGGAGGACATCTATGTACAATTCTTCGAAGAGGTTCTTCAAATCAATGAAGAGATTAATGTCTCAAGCGTTCAGGACTACATCACCCACCTCAAGGAAAACATCGGATATTGGATGAGTTCTGGAAGCGAAAAGGATAAGTATAAATATTCCAATGAGGTCAGAAGAGCGTTGAAAAGAATCGCTCTGGCGACAGAGAAGAACGTCATCGATGTAAAAAGGAATATTGACAGAACGTACAAGAATGAACCTGACTACAAAATCAAAAAGAAGAAGCTTGAGAATCTGGATGACAAACGTAAAGGAATATCCTCGCTGATTGACAGTGCCGAGCGGGTCATAGATGAGGAAAACGCTTTCTTTACAGTCGCTCTGGACAACCAGATGAGAAGCGTTGTCAATGATGCGCGTCTCCAGATGAAAGACTCTTACCATAATCTGATTGAGATTGAGAGGCAGATCATCACTTACCTGAATTTGATCGAATACCAGAATAAGCTTCTGGAGAAAGCCCGTCGCCTCAGGTACCTTAAGGACCAACTCATTCTTGAGGACGTGACAAACATCCGGCAGATAGCATCCGAAATGAATCCTGTGATATTCGAGCCAGAAATAAGGACCTTGAACCGCAGGCTCTCTCTGGAGAGGATGCAAAATGACGACGATGTTCAAGAAGTCATACTGAAGGTTGTAAAAGAGATTGGGAACAGGCATTCCACTCGTGGGAGAATGGCTGGCGACATCCCTGAATCATACTTGATGGACGAGCCAAGAATCAATGATTCCTTTAATCTTAAAGGAATATTCAATGCCTTCGCCGCTACGGGACACAACTTGTTCAAGTTCGTTTGGAATTATGAATATCATACACCGGTTTCTGACGACACAAGAATAATACTATTCTGTCAGATCGCTTCAATATTCTCAGACAGCCTCAACTTCACCGATGAATATGAAAGATCCGGAGGCATTGAATATCCAATCGTTAATGTTAGGTAACAGAAAAGATGAGATACACCACAGAAATATTCGAGACTCTCTCAAAAGGGAAATTCATCTCAGCCAACAGTCTGGACAAGACCCAGCAGCATTGGTTCGATGATATTGAAGACAACTTTCAGGAATACTACGACTTCTTCATCCAGATTGGATATTCGCTTGAAGGAGGAAACGGATACTGGTTTTTCACCAGACCTATGTCCAAGGTGGATCTTGAATCCAAGATAAAGTCATTGATGAAATGGATTGACAACCTCTCGTTTCTAAAGTCATTCAATTCCCTGTTTGGTTCTGGGTTCACATTCACGAAAGCCGACATCCTCGTCCAATTTTCGTGTAATGTGGAACTGAAGAATCTGATTTCCAAAATGTTTTCAGGGAAGAGCAGCAATGAGGACAAGATAGACGCTCTCATCAACGACCTTATGCGCGAAGGATTCATTGAAATCGAGAATGAGATCGAGGGGCGCTACAAAGTGCTGAATTCATTCGGCTATATTGAGGAAATAGTTCAAAAGATTGACATAACGGAGGAGGCTGACAATGAGGAATCTAAGTAAAATCATATTCATAAACAGCGCGAATATTCCGTATTCCGAGACAAGACTTGACGGCAATGTGCATTTCATAGGGACCCAAGGCGTAGGGAAAAGCACGATCCTACGCGCTATCCTATTCTTTTACAACGCCTCCCCTATCCATCTAGGAATTCCCAAAGAGAAAAAGAATTTCGATGCTTTCTATTTTCCGTTTTCCAACTCACACATAATCTACGAAGTGGAACGAGAAAACGGGGTCTATTGCATAATCGTCTCTAAATCAATGGGACGTATCTGCTACAGATTCGTTGATGCCCCATACGACAGAAATTGGTTCATCGGTCTTGGCAACAAAGTCTATGAAGATTGGGCTGAAATCAGACATCGAATCAGTGAATCAAGCGGAACCCAACCGTCAAGGAAAGTGACCACATTCGAACTGTTCCGCGATATCATCTATGGCAACAACAGGCGACCGGAATTGGTTGATTTCCGGAAATATGCCATTGTCGAAAGTTCCAAATATCAAAATATTCCACGAACCATCCAAAACGTGTTTCTTAACACCAAGCTGGACGCCGATTTCATAAAGGACACAATCATCAAGTCAATGACAGACGATAACATAAGCATTGACCTTGATTATTTCAGAAATCAGATTCGTGATTTTGAGAATGAGTACAATGACATCTACCTCTGGCTCAAGAAAGAGGCTAACGGCACGAACAGAAAAACAATTCAGGCTGGAGATGTCTTGAGGAAATACAACGCTATCCTATACTCACGGAAGCATATACGTGAGCTTCGTGAGGAACTGAATTATGCGCTAAGGCAATGCCTTGAAAGCAAGCCGGAGATAGAAAGACGCATCGAAGAGACCTCATCGGAACTTCAACGTGCGGAGCGGCTCATTTCCGAAGAGACCGGAAAATACAACAAAGAGTTGGACTCTTTGAAAAAGTCCATCAATATTCTTGGCGACAAGATCAACGAAAGCAGAAAGCGGAAGCGCAAATACGAAGATATGCGGATATCCGAGATCATCAGCCGTGTCAAGCAGGAAGATTCATTGATCTCTGAGAAAGTCAACACTGAAGCCATCCTCAGGGAACTCACATCCGGCAGCAAGGACATTTCACTGAAATACAAGCATATCGAAGATTCTCTTCGTTCTGCCACGATCGAAAAAAAGAATATTCTGAACGCAGAACTATCCGATGCCAGAGCATACAAAGCCGAAGAAAAAGAGCGAATCATCGCCGATGGCAGGAAAACAGAGGACAACATAAGGTCCCTGTCGGCGGAAGAGATCAAAGTCTCGGAAGAGTCTGTCTCCGGGATAATGGAACAACTGACAGCGGAAAGAGTTCGTAGGGAGCGTATTGCCAGAACCAAGTATTACGAAAGGGAAATCAGCGATAAAGAAACTGAGATAAAGACACTTGACAAGGTCATCATAGAATCTGATGCTGAGAAAAAATCTTTGCATAGAGAAAAAGAATCCATCATACGGGAGGGAGAAATGTTGATGAAAGAGTGCGAAATGAAATACAATGCACTCATCTCAGAACTTACCGGCAAATCCGCAGTGACAAAGAAAAACATTGACGAAATCAACAGTGTTCTTGATGGTTACAAAGGCTCCCTATGCGAATGGCTGTCCGAAAATGTTTCTGGCTGGGAGGAGAATATCGGAAAGGTGATAGACGAGCGGAATATCCTTTACAGCAAATCTTTGTCCCCTGAAAGAGTGGAATATTCAGAGAATATATTCGGAATAACTTTGGATCTTGCCAATGTTGAGAGGGAAATTCTAACTCCTGAGATTCTGAAAGGCAGACTGAACGAGGCTAAACAGAGGAAACAGGAAATAGACAAAGCTCTTGATAATGCGATAAATGAACGTGAGGCAGAGAAAAACGCAATTGTCAACAAAGTCAACCGGAAAGCAAAGGCCCTTGATGTCAGGATTCAGGAAGTCGGCTTGCGTTGCTATGAAAGTAATGAAGCCTTCAAGAAGTTGAATGTCGAGATCAATGATCTGAAGAAGGCTGGAAAAGATAAGAAAGACAAAGAGTTAAATGCCGTAGAGAATAGAATCGGAGACTTTAATAATAGGCTTGAACTTGCGAAAGCGGCTCTTGCACAAAGTAAAGAGGTGCTGAACAAGAAGATCGCCACAGCAAAAAAGGCGACTGATGCAAAACTGTCCGTCATAGAATTAGATTTCAAAGAAAAAGAGAATGACATTAAGATGAGGCTGAAGCAGTTAGACAGTGACCTTGACATTGCATTGGATCAGAACAACAAAGAAAGACTACTCGAATTGAAGAACGCCGGCGCGGATGTGGATTCTATGAAACGGTATGAAACTATGATCCGTGAGATTGACAATGAGCTTTCTTTTATCAAGAGTCACCGGTCCGATGTCTCTGATTACGAAAAAGACAAACGCGAACTTTTTGACAACGAGGAAGGTTTCTGCAATGAGAGGAAGGAAGTCGAAGCTAAAGTAAAGAATCTTGACGAGAGATTCCGATTGCGCAAGGATAGATTGGAAACGGAAAGGGAAAGGCTCCTGAAAGAAATCAGTGATGAAAAAGAACGACTGAAAACAATCAGTGATAACGTTCTTGAGGCGAACAACTTTCTCGATGATCCTATGCTAAATCCTCATTCGGAACAGACGGACAGAGAAAAGCAAATCTCCGGCAAGTCTTGCCGTGAGATCACAAATGATTTGAGGTCGAGAATCATTTCAAGAGAAAACGATATGAAAGCGTTCAAAAGCGCTGTAACTGTGTTTAAAGATGGATTCTCACCCCGAAACCTTTTCAACTTCAAGACAGGGATGGTTACCGATCAAGAATATATGGACTTTGCGTCAGATTTGGACTCATTCATATCCAATGATATGCTTCAAGAGTTCCAAAAACGCATCAGCGAACGTTATACTGACATTATTCGACGCATTGCAAAAGAGACCTCCGACCTGACGCAAAACAGAAGCGAGATAAACAAGGTTATCAATGAGATAAACGATGATTTCTGCAAAGACAATTTTGTCGGAGCCATCAAGAATATCTCATTGAGGCAATTGGCAAGCGAAAACCGCCTTGTCCAACTTTTGTTGACAATTAAGGAGTTCAACGAGGAGAACCAATACAATATGGGCGAGATAGACTTGTTTTCCCAAGGAGACCGTTCCGAAGTCAACACAAAAGCGGTGGATTATCTGATGCGCTTTATGAAAGCGCTACAGAACGAGCCATCGACCAAGACTCTTGACCTCTCGGATTCGTTCAAACTTGAATTCAGAATTGTAGAAAACGACAATGACACAGGGTGGGTGGAGAAAATATCCAATGTCGGCTCTGACGGAACGGACATTCTTGTCAAAGCTATGATCAACATTATGCTTATCAATGTATTCAAGGAAAGGGCTTCCCGCAAGTTTGGAGATTTCAGGATCCATTGTATGATGGATGAGATCGGCAAACTGCATCCTAACAATGTCAAAGGAATACTAATGTTCGCCAACAAAAGGAATATCCTACTGGTAAACAGTTCTCCGACAACTTTCAACGCGGAGGACTACAAGTACACCTACCTACTTGAAAAAGACAATGATAGCAGGACGCGTGTAATCCCTCTCATAAGCCATTTAGACTGATTGTTATGTCAGAGAACAGACTTACAACCTCACAAGCGCAGAGGCTCAAAAGAATTCTATCCGGGGAGACTTTATCTTGGACAGCGCTTCCGGAATGGATTACAAGACCGCTTCTGGACGAGAATGTCATCTCCATCAGCACAAACGGAATCCGTAAGAAGATCCGTGTTCAGAATCCGGAGCTATGTGATCAACTCATCAGGGATCTGTTCACTTGCGGTGTCCCCATCGACGAATGGATGGAATTGCGTTCCGATAATCTTACCAGACAGGCGTTGGTAAATAAAACAGGTGACTCAAAAACATTAAAGGTTAACACTCTGCGTGGTTTCTTGGTCAATTGTATCGAACCGGTGGAGGTAATCATTGATAGGCAGACAATCTCGCTTACCCCACATAGCGGGATGTCATTTTTCATCTATCATCCTGAAACCTTAAGCATTCCAGAAGATGTAATTGTCGTAGGAATCGAGAACTTAGAGAATTTCAATAGTCTTTCGGAGCTAACGAACTTATTCTCAAGAGGAAAGTACATCTTCGTATGCAGATATCCACAGAACTCCGCACTCTATGAATGGTTGGAACGAATACCCAACAGATATATTCATTTCGGAGATTTTGATCTTGCTGGCATTAACATCTACCAGACAGAGTTTTATTCCAGATTAGGAGACAGAGCTTCTATGCTTATTCCGGACGACATCGAAGACAGAATAAAGCACGGCAATGAATCGTTATTCAACAAGCAGTATAATAAGTTCAAATCTTTGAATATATCTGATTCTCGTATCAAGCCGTTGTTCGATATGATAATGAGATACCACCGTTGTTATGAACAAGAAGGCTATATTCTGGTCTAAACTTCCGACCACAATCAAAAACAAAACAGTTTAAAAACAACTAAGTCATAATTCGGTTTGCAAATTGCACGGTGAAACTCATTTGATTTTGCGGTAGAAGGTGCCGCTCTGGCCTTTTATGTGGTATTTCTTGCTGGTGTTCCAGGTCTCGTCGCCGCCATAGATGCGGAACTGGGCGGAGGTGCTGATATATTCATTGCCATATCGGTCCACAAAGACATCGCCTTGCGAGGATGCGCTGACGCCGCCTGAAGAGACTCCGCCGACAATGGCGCCAATCACGGCAAGGACTGCAAGAACCGCAAGGGCGAGCCACCAGAAATTCTTTATGACGAAAATGCCAAGGCTCAGTTGATTATAGCGGGATAAATGTACCTCTTGTAGCGGTTTGTAATGTACCGCCTGTAGCGCGATGTAATGTACCACCTCAAAAGTGGTTGCAATGAGGTTCTGCAAAGTTAGTATTATTTCTGTTTTTTACGTCTTAACGAGTCACCTTTCAACTCGATTCTGTGAGTATCGCCGGCTGTGAGTCTGTCCATGATTGCATCTGCGATTGTCGGTTCATTGATGTAGTCATACCACTTGGCAACCGGAAGCTGGGAAGTCACTATTACTGACTTTCTCATATAACAGTCTTCCAGGATCTGCAGCAGGGCCAGCCGCGAGTTATTATCGAGCGGCTGTAAGCCGAAGTCATCGAAGATGACAAGGTCATTGCGTTGGATATGATTGACTACTTTCATCATCGTTCCATCAAGTTTGGCGAGCGCGATGCGCTCTATGAACTTGTTCATAGAGAAGTATTCAACTCTATATCCCATGAAGCAGGCCTGACGGCCGAGAGCACAGGCAAGGAAGGATTTTCCGCAGCCTGTTTTTCCATCAATGAGTATGTTCTCCGCTCTTCCTATAAAGCTGCAGTCCATGAGTTGCATAAGGGTATCCTTTGTAAGATTACGCTCATTGGAGCAATACACATCTTCAAGCATAGAGTTATACCTGAGCTTGCTTGTCTTCAGATACATCTCCGTTTTCTTGGTGCTTCTGTACTGCCTTTCTGCTTCAGCCATTCGAGCTGCAAAGAGATCGATGGATGGCCATTCATTCACAGGTAGAGACTGCATGGATTTGTAGAACTCGGCCATGCCCTTGAGTTTGAGTTCCTCCAACTGGAGGATGGTTTCTTGAGTATTCATGTTTTCATATGGATGCGTGCCAGTTGTTTCCTTTTATTTGTAAGCATCTGCACCACGAACATTATTATGCGTGGGCATGTACGTCGTATCATTGGGATGTGATTCTTGCACCGTGTCCAGGTTATTCTTCAGGATGAACTCAACCATCTTATAACTTGCTGCACTCTTAGGGTTTATATGCCGGCAGGCTTCTTCCAAGCGGGAAGATGTATATCGTCCGGCTAGACGCAGGATTCCCTGACAGGCCCTGTAAGACTGTTGCACAAAGTAAGGACGATTCAATATCGCATCTACAACGGCCCTGGTTTCAGGACCTATTTGAGAAGCCTTCTTCTGGAAGTAAGCTGCGTTGTACTCCTTGCTTTCAACATAGGCGCGATGTCTTTCCGGCATATGCTCCGGCAACGTGCTGTATCCATCATGATATAGACGTTTATGGACGGCAACACGCTTGAGATTGATCCAGATTTCGACAGTGTCAGCATCATACACAACCTTACCGGATTGTCCGACAAGTTGGTAAGGAACGCTGTAGAAGCGACTACGCTCTAACTGAACGTGATATGTGCTGTTTATCGTTACGGCCTTTTCATACTTGAACATGAAGCGCTCGTCAGGGAGTGGAAGAAGATATGGCTGTTCTTCCTTAACGAACTTATCATATCGGCTGTATGTCAGCCCACTTTTGATTCGGTTATTATATAGGTCATTAAGCTCGAAGATTCTATTGTTCAGTTCTTCTAAGGATGTCCAGGTTTCGTTATATATGCGTGAGTAATAGAACTGATACACCTTGGCGACAAGGCCCTCTGCAGGGCCCTTGTCACGTGGTTTGCGTGAGCGGCATCCCTCGATATCGGTCCCATAGTGCATCGCCCATTTTTCAGCGGCTTCATTCAGAGCTGGTTCATAACGGTCATAGCGTTTGACCCATTGCGACATATTGTCGGTCTTAGATACCTCCGGAACGCCTCCAAAGTACTCCAGGGCTCTTGATAGTGCCGGGAAGAAGAACTCCATCTTCGTAGACAGCATTGCAATCGCAAAACTCATCATGGAGTATGGGAGAACGCACACCAGAACGATTGCTTTCTGGCATTCACCGGTCTCTGTGTCAACCACCCACAACGGATCTCCAGCGAAGTCAAACTGCATCTCGTGGGCAGGAGCATAGACATTGTGAAGTTTCAGGTCGTTCTTCTTCTCATACTCCTGAAGTATGGATTTGAACTGCGTGTAACCATACGGATTGTCCGTCGCTTTGCAATAAGTGTCCTCATATAGAACCTCATAGGTCATGTATTTGCGCGTCATGGCCTGTGCATAGTCCTCTATGTTTGCCTGTAGGAACTCATAGCGATTCGTGTCACGATTGCGATGAACATCCTCCTTGCTTAGGATTGCACGCAGATCGGCGTCCTCCATTTTGAGAAGTTCGTCCATGGATTTGCCGGAGGACTCTGCACGCTTCCTGTAGGGGCGCAACGATGTGCGACTGATTTTGAGCTTACGCTCAATTTCTCTCATGGGTGTTCCTAACTTGAACTCCCTGATGATTGCTCTTAAGTGAGTCATTGTTACTTTTCTGTTAGCCATATCTTTGTGGATTCATTTTTCTTCTCCACAAAGGTACTTTGGTTAACTCAAAGCAACCCTTCTGACGCCGCCTTCAACTGGCACTGGTTCAACTGCGGCATGTGGTACATTTGAAAGTGATACAGATGGTACATATCAAAGTGATACGCCCGGTACATTTCAAACTGTCACAGACGGTACATTTCATTCCGCTATGACTGGTACATTTCAAAGTGATACGGGTGGTACATCCATTCCGCTGCTATCACTCAGTGTCGGGGCGGCAAGCAACAAGCCAGTCAGGACGCACCCGGCCGCCGGCAACCAACCGCCCGTATTACCCATAAGGCCGTCGATCAGCACCATATAGAATGACGCGGCGACCATAAGGGACAATATTCCTGTGTAGGCCAAGGCTAATGAATATTTGAGAATACTTTCGTCCAGCATCTCCCGTGAGCACATCTCCCTCACCGTCGGCATCACCTTATCCACGGACAGCGCCAGTCCGGCGGATGCGGCCAGCCTCGCGCCAACCTTCCTTTTCATAAAAAACGCTTCCCCACAACGCCAAGGAGGCACAGAAGAACGGGATGATGAGAGTGATAACAGTATCAAGCATAAGCGAATGTCTTTTTATAAAGCCAAACTTACATAAAAAATCCGTGATTTCTACTAGTTGCGCATTAATTTAGGGTACTATAATAGGAGTTGACTAACATTTGTTTTGGAAACATATAGGAGTTGGCCAACATTTCTCTTATAACACTGATATTTAAACAATTGTGAGTTATTGATATTCCTGCATAAGAATCTGTATGTAAAGGACCTAATCTCCATCGTAGTCATATAATATGACAAGGTGTGGCGGAAGATCCCTGGCTTATGCATCGGGTGAAAAAAGTGGCTTTCTGCACCCGACCCCAATTTGTAATGACTTTTCGGGTGTCAAACGCTCCTTTTTTCACCCGGAACAACAGCCACTTGGATCTGAGTCGATTATACCACACGCCAAGGTTGGTGAATGAGAATCAGGAATGTCACCCACTTTTCTGCCACAGTTTTCTTCCCCTAACCAAAACCAGACGTCTTATCCTTGTTGGTACACCAAAAGTGCGTTTCCTGCACCAATGGTACACCCCTGTATATTCGGTGCATACAAAGACCTCATCACGTACATTTTCTGTCCAAAAACAATAGGGGACCGGTCTTCCATGTATGAAATAGTCATGCGTACCTAAAGCGCCATTTACTTGACAACCAACGAGTTGATGTTCCAGGTATGAATATATTCACACACCTAAGAGTCAGTGCCCCCGGTACAGGGCGTTCTATTGGCGTTCCGGACTTCCAGGTGCGAGAAACCATTCGCACCTGAAACGGCATTTACTTGATTGCTAACGAGTTGATATTCCAGGTATGAATATATTCGCGCACCTGAGCGTTACGGCATATTATGGTATGCCAAGCCTTAGATCCGCACAATATTATGTCTGGTTGGTTTTGAAGGCGCTATATACCATTAACAGATACAGTTACCTTAGTGAGTTTTTTGTATGCCTGCAAACGCTTGGATGTCGGCACGATACGGAGGAAGATAGTCAACTTATATATATTTCCTTTAATTTATAGAGAGAACATACACACACCAACTCTTGCCGGTTCTTCACGGCACTTGCCAATCGTGAAAACCCTTGCATATTCAAGATATTTTCACAAACTTTGCGCTGCCGGATGGGATTATGTTTCCAATCCGGGGAAAGGCTGCGATATGGCATCCCCGTGCCAAGCTGATTTTTGTAAAACGAACAACGGTGCTCCAAGATTCCAAAGCTTTTTGCAAGGAGCTGAAGTTTCTTTGGAAGACACCTGACAAATTTATTACAAATATGAGACGTAAAATGTTTTTTGCGGCGGCGCTCTGCTGCATTGTTTCCGCGGTGATGGTTTCCTGCGGGAAGGACAATCCTGACACTCCCGAACCGGAACCGACACCCGAACCGGAACCGGAAGTTCCTGTTACACCTAAAGATACCGTTGTCTATGCGGTCGGACAGGAAGCCGTTCCAGGGAAGGGTTACTACTATGCGACAATCTGGAAGGACGGCAAGAGGATCCTCCTCTCCGACGGGAGTTATGACGCATTCTGCAACGGAGCCTATGCTGACGGCGAGACTATCTACATCGCGGGCTGCGAGGCGACAGGTGACCTTGTGGATGACGGTTACTATGAGCCTTATCACCAGAATGTCGGCGTGATCTGGAAATTCAAGGCAGGTGAGGAAGACAAGGCGGAAAAGACCGTCATCAGCGACGGGAAATATTCCACATCCCCGATTGCGGTGACTGTCGCTGACGGGAAGGTCTATGCCGCGGGATTCGACTCTCCTGACTATGACAGGCGGGCCATCCTTTGGACAGACGGTCAGCCTCAATACCTTACGGACGGTAAGACTGACGCGTTGGCGTACTGCATCTATTCCGATGGCAAGGATGTATATGTCGGTGGATATGTGCAGCCGGCCAGCAACAAGCAGGGTGGCATTGCCACCATCTGGAAAAACGGTGTGGCTCAGAGCCTTACAAGCGGCAACACGGTAGCGAAGGTGAACGCCATCTGCATCGATGGCGGGAAGGTCTATGCGGCCGGATCCGAGAAAGAGTCAGGCGGAAGATGGAAAGGCGTTCTCTGGATTGACGGTGTGGCACAGGACTTCACCGACTACGTCGGAACAGAGGTCACCGGCCTCTACGTCAAGGACGGAGAATATGTCATCGAAGGGAATATGACCGAGACCAACTCAGCCAAGGACATCTGCCCTTACATCTGGACATCAGCAGGCGCACAGAAAGTCGCCGAAACGGCTCTCTGCCAAGGCGTTGGTCTCGCTGTCGCAGGAAATGACATCTATGTGGCCGGTAACGAAGTCGCCGGCTATGACTCTGAGTACAACCAGATCAACATCGCCCACCTCTGGAAGAACGGTGTCGAGCAGGAGCTTGAGGTCGAGTACAAAAACGACTTCTCCCTCTGGGGTGTCATCTGCGCCTATGTTGAAAAGAAGTAATCTTTCTGAATATCCTAACTCAGGCTGGCCGGGGGAACTTCTTCGGCCAGTTTTTATTTTAGGGAACTATGTAGGCTGGAAGTATCCAGCTCACCATTCCATTGCCACGGCCAGTTTAGGTTACTATATAGGAGATTGAATCGGGACCTTCGTTGAAAAGAAGATCCATACTCGCCTCGGTCAGTCCTATTTAGGTTTGGTTACTATATGTTTTTTTTGTTTTATAGTACTGATGTTTAAGTAATTGCGGCCTGTCGACATCCGATGCGATAATTTGTATGTCAAGGGCTTAATTTTCATCGTAGTCATACAATAAACTAACAGACAAGGAAAGGAAGAAGATTTCGGGCCTATTCATCGGGTGAAAAAAGTGGCTTTCTGCACCCGACCCCAATTTGTAATGACTTTTCGGGTGTCAAACGCTCCTTTTTTCACCCGGAACAACAGCCACTTGGATCTGAGTCGATTATACCACACGCCAAGGTTGGTGAATGAGAATCAGGAATGTTGCTTCTTGCCTCTTAGTTCATTTGGCACACCAGAAGAGCACTTCCTATACCATACGGTGTGTCCCGGTATATTTGATAAACAGGAAGGCCTTCGGCCGTATATTTTTCTGTTCAATAAAGCAAATGGAGATCATTCTTCCAAGTATAAAAAATCATACGTACCTAAAACAGCATCCCTCTGACAAATAGATAGTTAGTGTTCTAGGTGCGAGTATATTCACACACCTGTGAGTCGGCGGCCTCGGTGCAAGGCGTTCTATTTGTGTTCAGAACTTCCAGGTGCGAGAAACCAGTGTGAATATGTTCTCGCACCTAAGCGTTATGGGCATATTATGGAATGGTCCGCAAAGCCACAAAGCCACAGTATATTATGCATAGCTAATCTTAAAGGCACTATATGCCATTAACGACACTGTTATCTTTGTGAATTTGGCTGCTGGCAATCATCTGGACGTTGGTACGATAAGTGGAAAGATAAGTCAACAGATATATAATTTCCCAAGGAGAATGGATGTGTAGTCCAGTTGAACGAACGCTCCTTCACAGGCGTTAACTTGTGTAAATCACGCTTTTAGAAGGACAATGCTCCCTTCACGAGCGTATTCCTGTCATATTCACGCTTTTGGAGGACGTGAGTTTAATTTAGGAAATGATATATGAGCTTGACTGACATTCCACATTATGGAGCTGAGACTCAGACACACACGAGTATTACTTTCAACGGCGATTATGCAACACAGCAATGCACAGCCACAACTTGGCAAAAAGGCAAATTGCATGGCGAAAAGCCACTAATATCCTCATATCCAACTCAGGGAAAGACTTACTCAAAATTTCAAAGCGAGTCCTAAACCGTAATTCTGTACACCAAGGTCAACTTCAATATTTCTCTCGGCAAACCCATTAGCGGAATTGAAACTCCTTTTGGATTTCTTTATCATAGACGAACCCACTAAGGAACATGAAAATAATAAGTTGCTTCAGATTAAGAGAAGA
>UMFK01014606.1_pt1 | contig 15741 bp, 9 predicted proteins | sample 1964981 | NCBI WGS metagenome assembly UMFK01 (sample SAMEA4836043, study PRJEB28245) | human gut metagenome | biome: gut microbiome; material: fecal sample | place: Denmark | collected 2008
TGAACTTGGATAATGTAGGACGTATCGAGATAGTAAAGGGTGCAGCTTCGGCGCTCTATGGTGCCAATGCCGTAGCCGGTGTCATCAACATCATCTCCCGTGAAAACAGTGAACCTTGGACTGCCAATGTCAATACCCGCTACAACAATTTCAACAAGGAGTGGCGCCACGGTGGAAGCTTCAGTTTCAATGCCGGAAAGTGGAATTCGCAGACCAGCATCCAGCGCACCACATCAGATGAGGTGCAGCTCACCAGTCCTTTCGATACAGAATCCAACATCCTCCATATTTATGGTGGCGAGACCTTCAATGTGAAGGAGCGACTTACCTACAAGCTCTCTGACAAGGTGAAGCTGATAGGTCGTGGCGGCTATTTCGCCCGTGTCAGCAATCGCGGCAACTACGATGACCACTATAAGGATTATTCTGCCGGACTGAAGACCGTGATGAATCTCTCGGAGAATGATAATCTGGAGATTTCATACGGCTTCGACCAGTATGACAAGGCTCGATATGTGAATGATGAGCGTACTCACGACCACGATTATACCAACCGTCAGAACACCGTCCGTGCCCTCTATTCCCATATCTTCGGCAAGAATACATTGACGGCAGGTGCTGATTTCCTGAACGATTTTCTCACCACCTATCAGTTTGCCAACAATGGCTCCAAGACTCAGAATTCATACGATGCCTTCGCCCAGTTCGATTACAATCCTTTGCAGTGGTTGAACATCGTGGCAAGTCTTCGCCATGATTACTTCTCAGCATCCAGCCAGCATGCCACCACCGGTCGTCTGGCTCTGATGACCAAGTGGAAGGGCTTTTCCATCCGTGCCAACTATGCTGGTGGATTCCGTGCCCCAACCCTCAAGGAGATGTATATGAACTTTGATATGGCGGGTATGCAGATGATTTATGGCAATCCGGATCTGAAGCCGGAGAAGAGCAACAACTTCAACCTGGCGCTGGAGCATACTGGCAGAGTGAAGAATGCAGGCTTCTTGACCGGTCAGTATAGTCTTACCCTCATGGGCTATTATAATAAGTATGATAGGCGCATCACTACCGAGGATTATGCCGATTATACCCCGGGAACCGGTCAGCCGGATGTGGCTTCCCGTTATTGCAACGAGGATGGAGTAGAGGTGAGCGGCATCGACTTCAGTGCCCAGTACCGTTCGGATATGGGGCTAGGTGTGAAACTCGACTACAGCTATCTCCATGTGGGTGGCAGAAGCGTAGATTCCCAGTTCTCCCAGCCTCGTCCTCATACCGCCACCTGGCGTCTCGACTACGATCGCCAGTTCTGTTCGTTCTATCGTATCAATGCCGCTCTGTCAGGTAGATACTTGTCCTCTCCAGATACGGACATCGAGAAGCATGACCAGGCATATCAGTTGTGGAAGTTCACGCTTCAGCAGCGATTCCTGGATGCCGTCAATCTGAACTTTACGGTAGATAATCTTTTCGATTATACACCTGAGAAGTATTATTGGAGTTCGGCGATGACCACCGGTCGCACCTTCTCTGTGGGACTTTCGGTTGACATCGACCGCATCGTGAATCTCTTCTAGAAACCGCCATCTGGCAGTCGCCAGACCCCAAATAGGTTAAAAAGCCATAGTGAAGGATGCTTTTCTTCAAATAATGCCGTACTTTCGGTGTGAAATCGTAATTTTGCAGTGATTTAAAACCTATTCATTCAAAATTATGATACGGAGATCATTCTAACTATGGCTTTTTTTGGCTAGCCTTTCATTATCAGCCAAGGATGTGAACATGGGCAGTTGGAGTAGGGAAGTTGTCTGGGCGGATGGCCTACCGCTTCACGAGGTGGCCGAACTGCGTGAGGTGGATGTGAAATCCTTAATGTAACATGTAACAATGTAACAATGGTGGTTGCATCTCCCCATGGTGAGATTTCTTATAAACCCCGCTTTCGAACCTCTGCCCCCCGCTTTCGAACCTCCCGTCCATTGGGTTCTAATCTCGATGCTTGTCGTCTGCCGCAAAGGCGCCAACGGTATCGCTCTCTATGAGTTGATAGCGTGTGGCCTCGACTGCTCTGTTGATATCTGGTCCCGCCATCTCCAAGTCTCTGATGGAATGGGCCGTGACATAAAGATACAATGCCACAACGACTCTGATGCCCGTATTCACTTCCTCGTCTGACGAAGAAGGAGCATTGTGCGCTTCGTCGTTTCTCCAGCTTCTCACCATCTGAAGATAAGAAGAGAACTTCTTGCCATCATCATCCGTGGCATACTTCAAGTTCCACAGGCATTTGAAAGCATGGAGGGCTTCGGCAAGAGCGGCGTCCCTGCCGTTCTGACCTTCTATCTCGTAGCCGTAGATTAGGAAATAGAGCTTCTTCAGAAAAGCCTCATATTTCTGCACCAGCGAGTTGAAGAAAGTATATCTTACGATCGGGGTGAGGTTGGGGTTGGCATAGATGTTGTTGAGCGCTTCCTTCAGCAGCGTATCAATGCCGTCAAGTTTGGGAAGGCTCACGGTATTGAGCACCATGAAGAGATTGTCGATGATCTCTGCCAAACTTCTCGTCTTGCTGCACACGCCAGCCATTTCCTCCTGCTGCGCCTCGGCGAGTTTCTCTTTCAGCAGCGCTTCGTCATAGAGAAAACTTGATGTGGCGGCAGCTTGCCTTGCCACAGCCTCCACGAATTTTCCTATCAGCGTCAAGGCAAATCCCTTCTCTTTGTCAAGGGTTTCTTTGAAGTTGAGATATTTGTCTATCTGGTCAACAATAGTGTCGTCGAACTTTTGCTTGCAAATGTTAATCATCACATCGTATGAGTTTCCCGCACGAGCCGCATCCATTACCTCTGGATCTTTTAGTAGCTCTTCCCATATTTGTTTGATGATTTTATCATTCTCGTTCAATAAGTTTGCAAATGGACTATTTACCATGTCTAGCAACTCTGCCACGGTGCGCTTTTCGTCCTCCTTTTTCTGTCCGACCTCACCAATACGGGTTGCCTTCAATTCTACAGGTTCGTCTTCAAGTTCAATAGTACCATCAAAGGACAATTGTATACGCAATTTATCCAAGTCAATCATATCCAACAACTCCATCGGCAATGTCTCTTTAGTATATGGCAGGTACTTGTATAATACTTTGCAGAACACATAGAATTTCTCCAAATCAGGGTCGGTGAAGTCCATAATCTGCGCCAAGAAACCATATTGTCGAACAAAACGATTTACTTGTTTACGATACTTATCCTTGTCTTCGTCAGACAATGGAGCAACTCTTTCCTTCACAATCTTCAATATGATAGACGGAACTCCGCTTACTCTTGTCTTGTCTACCATTCGACTGCAAATATCATTTATCTCGTCTTCATTGGATATGTTCCATTTCTCAACATCTTCTTTCAGAGTATATACGCGTTGTTTGTCCACATCACCGGTAAGGGTTGTTACAGTATAGTACTTGTTGAAAGCTTTTCGTACGGAATCTGCGTCATTGCGGAAGTCCACCACAAGTGTATCTTCTTTGTATAGCCAATAGGTGCGATTGAGACGGGAAAGCGTCTGTATGCACTGTATTCCACCCAAAGTACGATCCACAAACATTGTATGAAGCAGCTTCTGGTCAAATCCGGTCTGAAACTTTTCTGCTACTATCAATATCTTGTAGTCATCTTCTTTGAATTTCTCAGCAATGTCGTTATCTGTCACACCGTCATCATTCATGTTTGCCTCAGTGCACTTTCGACCGTTGCTATCTTTTACTTCGCCAGAGAATGCCACCAACGTCTTGATTGCTCCAGAGTATTCTTCCGCTATGATACGGTCTATGATTTGCTTGTAGTCAGCAGCTACCTGACGCGAATCGCAAACAACCATAGCTTTTGCCTGATGGTTTATCTTCTTGATTGTGAACTTCATGAACTGGTCAACAATCATGCTCGCTTTACGCAACTTGATATACTTCTCTTTTCCTAACCATGCTGCAATAACTTTCAGAGCCTTTTTCTCTTCAAATTGCTTCTTCTGGTCCTCCGTAGGATCTTTTGCTATCAATTCAAACATGGTTTTGTAACTGACATAGTTGCGTGTTACGTCGAGGATAAATTTCTCGTCGATAGCCTGTTTCATGGAGTACAAGTCGTGTGGTTCTTTGCCATCCTTGCCATACAACACGTAAGTCTTGTCTTTGGGTGTAGCCGTGAAGGCAAAATATGATATGTGCTTCATCATTTTTCTGTAGCTCTGCATCTGAGCCATCAGTGCATCCAGTGGACTGTCATACTCTTCAGGATCGTAGTCCTCAATTTTCTCCAGGTCCTCTTTCGTAGAAAGGGCATTTACCAAATCTTTTGCAGCTTCGTTTCCTACAGCCGTATGTGCCTCGTCCACAATGATGGCATATTTCTTAGCCTTCTCATGTTTGAGATAATCGAGGGCATAGGCAAATTTTTGTACTGTGGATATGATGATTCTGTTTTCACCGTTCAAGGCATCTGCAAGTTTCTTTGAACCCTTGCGAATGTCTTTCACTGTTCCTGCTGTGGTTTCAAAGTTAACCACATCCTCAGCCATGTTACGATTGAGCACAATGCGGTCTGTCACCATGATAATACTGTCGAAAATGGCAGTTCCATCCGCATTGGTCATATTGGCAAGCTGATGAGCAAGCCATGCCATGGTTTTTGTTTTGCCACTTCCTGCCGAGTGTTGTACGAGGTAATTGTTGCCCGGTCCTTCTTCACGCACCAGTTGGCGCAGCTTGCGCACGGCACGAAGCTGATGAAAACGAGGGAAGATAACTACAATACGCTTCTTCTGCTCTTTAGTTTCTTTGTCTTCATAGCTTTCCTCGTATCGTTTGATGAAGTTTTCGAGAATATCGAGCAATGAGTCTGCTTGCAGTATGTTCTGCCACATGTATGCTACAGGATATTCATCCTCAATCGGAGGATTGACAGCCTCACGGTTGAACGGCAAGAACGAAGTTTCTTCGCCATTCAGTTTTGTAGTCATGAACACATACTGATTGTCCATCACAAAATGCACCAAACAGTTGCGGAGCATACGGTTCTGTGGATCACGGTTGTTCTTATATTGGTATATACCGTGGGTGTAGTTTTGGCCTGTTCCTTCATTCTTAAGTTCAAACGTGAACAGAGGTATGCCATTCAGTAAAATGCACATATCCAATTCGTTACCGCTATCTTCTCCCGTAGAATAGCGCATCTGACGTACAATGCTAAAATGGTTGGCGCGATACAAACGATAATTGTCCGTACCTTCGCCTTCAAGCACCGGCTTGAACTGACAGAACTTCACTTTAGCACCACTGACCGTGAAACCTTTTCTCATAATGGTAAGGATGCTTTCGCCACGGTCAAGGCGTTTGTTATATTCACGAATGACAGTTGCTACTTCCTGTCCAGGAAAACGCTTTGTTAGCTTTGTCCATACTACAGGCTGTTGGCGCAGAAACTGTTCCAACAATTCAGCATCACACAGCTTTTCTATATCAAACTGTGCGCTGCTTCTTTGATTGTAAAGGTCGCTGTTTGCAAGACATTTTGCAATATGCTCCTCAAAGGTTGTTTCGTTCAATAAATTGTCCATAGCGAAACTCTATTTTAATAGTTTTGTTAAATCATCCATATTAGGCAATGCCTTGCGTAATTCCTCTGGCATATCATCAAAGGTCTTATATGTTGCAACACCCATTGGCTTGTTGTAGTCTTGTATGACATACTCAACATAGTCCTTGTTAGCAGTCGTACAGAGTACAATGCCAATGGTCGGATTCTCATGCTTCTTCTTCACCTTGTCATCAAGAATTCGAAGGTAGGCCATCAGCTGCCCGAGATAGGAAGACTTGAACGCTCCAGTCTTCAATTCTATACAAACCATACAGTTCAGTTCTCGATTGAAAAACAGAAGGTCAGGGAAGTGTTCCACCCCATACACCTCCAAATGGTACTGATTGCCAATGAAAGCAAAATCCTTGCCGAAGGTCATAATAAACTTCTTGATATTATGCACGATACTTTGCTCCACCACTCGCTCATCCACATCCTCGATGTCTCTTTCTCCTAATTCCTCCACATTAATGAAGTCAAGCATATACTCATCCTTAAACATCATCACTGCTTTGCGAGCGTCATTTGGTGTCGAGATGGTATGCTCGAAATTATTAGGCAATGCCTGTCGGTTCTGGTATGCCTCCGACTTAATGAGCTTCTTCAGCGCATTTACAGAAAGATGCTCTTCTGCGCAACGATGAATATAGTAAAAGCGTTCTTCCTTCTCTTTAGCCATTCGCAAAATGACAGAATGGTGTGTAAAGGGAACTCGAAAGAAGTCGTTTATTGGAAAATCCGACAGGTTTGATATAGTTATGGAATTGTATATATCGATAGGTTTTGAGCCTAATTGTATTCCGTCGGTTGCGACCGACGAATTTACCTTTTCCAATTCGTCGGTCATGACTGGCAAATTGTTATCAAGCCCAATCCAACCTTCATAAAACAGACGCATCTCCTTCAATTGTGTAGCGGAGAACCCTCTTAGTCCTGGCAATATCTTTCTTAACCGCTCACTAATAGCGGCAAGTGCACCAGTCCCCCAAACTCCATTACGAGAGTTGAGCGATATGTATTTTCCAATACCGAAATACACAGCAAGCTGCACTCTGTTTTCACCTTTCAGAGCTTCATACTGCCCTTGCAAGATGGCTGTCTTGATGGTTTCGGCAGCAGATTCGTATAATGTTATGGCGTTTTTCTGTTCCATCTTATTCCTTTTTGTTTAGCAGACCTTACGCTTTCCAGTTACGACCTCGGTAATGAGACTCTGCTTATATTTCTGCAAGAGTTCGACTTGATGCTGAGCTTTGGTAAGAGCGTTGTCTATTGATGCACATTTTTTATCCAAAAATGTTGCTATATCTTTTTGCTCATCAAATGAAGGAATAGGTATTACTGAATTATTCATACTTTCCATCGTGATGTGAACCATTGTACTACCATGAATGTCACCCAATTTGAAATTGGTTATTGCTTTCAACAGATAATAAACATACATCTTATCCATGCACTCTTTATAACATACTTTCCATATATGGTAATGATAAATTGTTTTATCTTGATTCCAAATATAAGGTCCAAAAGAAGCGGACCAAGCATATAACAAATCACCATTGTTACAATACTTATCTTCTTCCAACTCCATATTAGAATAATACCATGTGTCATTTGTAAAGAAATTACCAACCCTCAATACCTTATATTTGCCTTCCGATAATAATTCTGGTTGTGAATAGGCTCTACCATTAACCAAATGAATATAATATTTTAATTTAGCCTTTCCCCAAGAGGCTGGAAGTCTATTAATCCAATCCTCTTCAGTAGCATCCATTTCTACATTCGGATTAAGGCCTTTTGTAACGGCATGAGTGATGACACTCTGCTTCAATTCTTGAAGCAAAGCAATACGTTTCTGTTGAGCAGATATAACATTGTCTATCTCGGAACATTTCTTGTCGAGATAAGTGGCAATGATATTTTGTTCAAGAAGTGGAGGTATAGCTATCTTTTGTTTCCTTATCACATCTTGACTGATATTAGGTTGGCCACCACCGATAGCAGAAACCAACAAAGCGGGTTTACATGCTAAGAACTCATAAAAAGCAAATTTGAAATTCATGTTTTTATTTGCAGGCAAGACGCAACAAGCCTGATTTGTAGCAGTTTTGATACCCAAAATACCAACCTTTCCAATTGTTGCTCCATACATTGCTATAACGATAGAGTCTATTGGATAGAATTTCAAATTACATTGACTGATAGCTAATTTTGTAATTTTTTTACTCGTGTCATTTATTAAGCCATCATTCAAATCACCTGTTTGAAGCCAATAATATCCATCATTATCATCATAAAACTCTTTCTTTGATGTAGAAGGTGTTGTACCACTTCCTATCCCATGAAATGCCAAGGATGTTTTCATAACCTCCCAATGGCTCGGCACTTCGCCAATCCATTCCACACCACTATCTTTATATGAATCATATTGCTTCATATACCCTAATCTTCTTTAAGATGAGACAATTCTTCGTTCAAAGTATTATCGAGCGAAGCCAACTCTGCTAAAATATCCTCACTGCGGCGCAACGGACGATACTTGTAGAACAAACGAGTGAAAGGAAACTCACAACCCACTTTGTCTTTGCTTCTGTCCATCCATGCATCTGGAGCAAAAGGCACTACCTCACGCTCAAAGTATTCCTCGATGTCTTGCTTCATCGGAATTTTCTCAGTATCGTTGAGATTCGTATCAATCACCGATTCTCCACTATTCTTGAACGGGTCAACGTAGGCAATAGGAGCATCCTCATTGATTTCGCCAAACGCATCACGGATGAGCTTCTGTTGCGCCTTAGTGGTCTTCATCTTATTTTCCTTGAGCCACGCAAAGAACTCGTGGTCGCTGCGCTTCTCGTCAACACCTTCCAGCTGGGCTATGTCGCGCAAGATGAGGTTCTTCTTGTCTTCTGCATTGAAGTCCTCGCTTTTGCACAAAGCATCATACTTGTCAGAGATATTCTCGAACCAAAGCCGAAGCGGACGACGAACCGAAACGTTGGTGTAGAGAAAATCATCATAGTCGAGCAACTTGGCTATCTCCAACTGCTCCAACTCGCCAGTCTTTTCATACTCTATGTCACGGCTGTAGGATTTGTATTCCTTGTAGATTTTGAAGATTTCCTTGGCACCGCTATCGCTCACCTCATAACGCTTCTTGCCCAAATTCTTCTGGAGCAAATTAGTAAACTCTTTGGTATGGGCAGCGTCAATGAAGAGTGCTTTGCGATATTTCTCCACAGGACGCTTGTTGTCGAGAATCCACAAATATGTAGTAATGTCAGTACCGTAGAAGAGATTCTTAGGCAAGGCAATAATAGCATCGAGCAGATTGCGTTCGAGCAACATTTTGCGAATGTTACTCCAACCAGAACCGGCATCGCCATTAAACAAAGGTGAACCATTCAGCACAATACCAATGCGAGATCCTGCTTGGTCGTCCATCTTTGATATCATGTGTTGCAAGAAAAGCAAAGAACCATCAGAGGTCGAGGGGAGACCTGCCTCAAAACGACCACCTGGACAGTTGTCCTTCAAAACTGCTTTCTTTACATTCGTGTCTTTACCCCAATCCACACCAAAAGGAGGATTAGCTAACATAAAGTTGAACTTTTTGCCGTACAACTTGTCATCAGCCAAGGTGTCGCCTTGGAAGAGTTGTTGGTCAAGGTTTTGGTCATCGCCTTTCATCAAGAGGTCAGCCTTGCAAATGGCATATGTCTTTTCACTCAGTTCCTGACCATAAAGATATACTTTTAGGTTCTTGTTCTGTGCCATCTCTTGCAAGTGTTCACGTCCCACGGTCAGCATGCCGCCAGTACCGCAGCATGGGTCGTAGATGGTGAATGCCTTGCCTGGGATAAACAACTCTTGCTCCTTACCACACATCGTCAGGCTGACCAAGAGCTTTACCACTTCTCGTGGCGTATAATACTGACCAGCCTTCGTGTTGGTGGACTCCTTAGAACGACGGATAACGATTTCGAAGATGGTTCCCATCATAGCATTGCTCACCTTGCTTGGGTGAAGGTCTGCTTTCTCCACAAACTGCTGGATAACAGCAAACAGCTTGTTGCCTCTGTCTAAGCGTGAATAGATTTTGGAAAGGTCAACGACATCGCTATCGCCATCCTCATGTACAAAATTGGCAAGAATATCCTTCACATTATCCGTGAAGCCTTCAAGGTATGTCTTGAAGGAGTCGCCTACATGGTCGGGAGCGTTGAGCATCTTTTTCAGAGACAAGCCAGACATGTTGAAGAATGTGATACCATTCTTTTTCATCAACGACTGAAGTTTGTACTTACGTACTTTCTCGTCAAATGAGTTTAACTCTTCGAGTATATCATCGTATTTATCTTCAAGCACACAATCCAAGCGACGAAGCAAGGTGAAAGGTAATATTACATCCTCCACCTCAGAGTCATCATAAGAGTTTCGGATAACTTCTTTGATGTCCCAAATCACGTTGGCTAATTCTTGTTCTGTCATATTTTGTTTGCTCTTTATTTTTAATTAATTATTGTTGTTTATTCTTGCTTTTTCTCTCTTGCTCATATCTGTTTTTCGCAAGTTCAATAGCAGCAAGTACTAAGTCTTTTTCAATGTGACTCATTTTCCTGCACCAATGCAAGACATTAAGCATCTCAAAGATAAGGCTTCTAAGCAAATAAGGAGCTCTGCCTTTAGCAACATCATCATCCGTTACAGTTCTATGAGAGCCGGGATTGGTTATTGCAACAAGAGAATGGATGCTTCTCTGTATGTATATAGGAATTATTTCTTCCTTGTAAGGTTGACAAATGTCTTTACTACATTGCCCTAAGTTTGAACCATCATGTTGTACGCCACAAAGACCCTTGTCGTAGAGGTAGTTTACAACATTAGTCATTATCTTACGAATATCATTAAGGACGGAGTTGTTCTGCCAATCTTCGTTTTCAAGAACTTTCAGTATTCTTAATAGATCATGTCTTACTTCTGGCCATGTGTCAAAAACTGTTTGATATTTATGGACTATTTGAGTATTGCCCAATTCATCAGCATTACGCTTTATGTCTTCAATCAACTTGTCTTCGTCATGGTCTTTCTCGTAGTAGTGTTCATAATGCTCTTCCGCAAAGGCTGTACCTGATGCAGTATCGGGCTGCCCCGTAAATATGTAATACGGAACCTCCCTTTTGTGAGATAGCTCATGAATCTTTTTAAGACTGTATGTAAGTCCTTTGAGTTGGTCTAACTTGGAGTCTTTATCCATAAGGACTTTAGCATCAAGAATAACGCCACTCCATTCTTCAAGATGTTTCTCAAAGAGTCGCATTCCATCAATGGAGTACTTGCATGGGACGATTTCCATCCCATGCTTGGGAAGTTCGCAGACATCCTTGAAGGAATCCATATCTTCCCATTTGTCATCTATCCATAGTATTTTATATTTACTCATCTTCTTCTCTGTAAATAGGAAGTTTAACGATAACATTAGTGAAATCCATATTGGCGAATTTAGAGGAGAATATATCGAAGTCTCCTCCATAGTGTTGCGTAATGCTCTTCACTATGTAGCCTCCTGTGCCAGAACCGTCAGAGTCAGTACCTTTGGCTCCCTTAGTACCATATCTAGCTTTATCCATTCCTTCTGGAAGTGGTTCGCCATTATTGCTGAAATCAATGACAAAGAAATTCTTCTCAACAGATAGCGTGATGTTTAGTGCATACTCTGCATTATCTTTAACGAAACCTCTTCTGATTGCATTGGAGATAATATTCTGAGAGAGCCTTACAAAGTCCACCTTTCCTATTCTTAGGCGTGGAGTTTCAATTCCTGCTTCTAAAAGTGAGGCATTGTCACGGCGATACTCGATGACGTATCTGTCCGTAGTGGTCTCAAATGACTTCAAGACAGACTCAATATCCACAATCTCTGGAGTCGCAAATTTATCTTCATCTGCGATGTGAGTTACTATGTCCGACAGCACATTCATTGCCTTCTGTTGACGTTCAACATATTTATTAAGCCTGTATGCATATTCCTCTGGAATCTCACCAACCAGTTCTTTTATCAACGTGAGAGTATTTCTCAGTTGTGTCATTGGTGTTTTCATGTCATGCTTACGAGCACGAACTTCATTTATGTAGTCCGCCTTCATTTGGTTTATAACCTCTTGAAGTCCCATGTCTCTTGCTTTTGCTAAAGCAAGAGTACGAGAACCCTCTATGAATAGACTTTTCTGAACAGAAAGCTCTGGGTATACGATTCTTTGTCTCAATAGATATCTTTTCGATATATGAGGCACGCCAACTCCAATTGTGTGAATTGTCAACTCTGCCAATTTCATACATAGATATTCTGCATCAATCGTATTATTGGGACAGATTACAAGAATATTGGGATTGATCCACACAGGACACTCTTTTGAAGCCTTGATGATGGATGGCTTTAGTGTCCTTATTGTAGATACAAGTATGGCTTCTCTATCAAGACAAGAGTATGCACGTGAAACGTTTTCTTGCTCCAGATTTTCAAGATGCACATACGGACGTGACCAGTCATCAGAAAGGTCTGAAACCTTTACGACAGGTCCTTTGTCTCTGATTGTAGCAGTCTCTAAGTGTGGTAAGGTGACCAAATTCTCTAATAGAGATATGTTAAAGCCATCTGGGCAAATTGGAGTCTCTTGTAAATACGCATTTACATCCCATGAAAAGTCCATATCCTGTATTTCCTTATACAAGACTGTACGTGAAACATTTTTCATGTCTCTGTGATATGCTTCCATAAGATCTCCAACTTCAAGATGATTGCGATTCTGATGATTCGTGTAGAATCCCGATGCATCAATCATGCGAATACCTCCATTTTGATATGGGGTCTTACGTAAGATGATACATGCCAAAGGAATGCTTGTGCCTACCAACAAGCTATTAGGAAGAAGAATAACCGTATCAATAATATTCTTCTCCATAGCCCACTTACGGAACTGTTTTTTAGCTCTATCGAATAGTAAAGACACAGGGGCAAAAGCGACACAAACCCCATTCTCGTTAGTACTTTCAATGAATCTGCAGGGGGCTATAAGCTCAGCTTCTTCTGTAGTGGCAGTTTCATAATTTGTTGATGGAGTTGACATCTTAATCCGCATGCCAAATGGAGGCATTGATATAATGGTGTCATACTTATTGGACGGCCAATGTTCAATATTGAGGGCTGAGAAGCGTACCTTTGATACAACGCCGGCCAATCCTAAACGTAGCATTCCTATCTGCCATGTTTGGCGATTGAATTCATATGCATCAATACTATCAAAGCAGTCAAAATCAGTCGCATAATTCATAATGCCACCAAACGGAACGAGTGCATTTTTAGCATTATTACCGATGAACGCCTCTACCAAAATGGTCAATTCTCTTGGAACTGTTGGCTGATTGACAAGGTTTTTATTTCGTGAAGTATTTTCTATGACATAATCGTACCAATACAAATATTCACTTGGATGAAATTCTTCTAAAGTAAATGGAAGCAGTATATGCTCAAGTTCAGTCTCTCCTACAGAACATGTTGCAATTCTTGACACATCTAATATAACATCTCGAAGAGAATCGTCAACCAACAAGTTCTCTAACTTTGCTGACTGATTGAGAATAGTATTACCAGACTGCACATCGATCAATTCTGCACCAATCTTTTTTAGGTACAAAATAGTTCCAATAAAAGGCAAACAAAACTCTGGGGTAGGAAACATTGCAACAGTCTGACGGAGAATCTCTTCCATCAGTTGTCTGTTCTCGTTGTTCAGTCTCGGATTCTGTCTCATCAACATCAAAATTAAAGTAAAACATCGATTAACGGTTGCAAAGTTCGCATTATTCTGTGCAATCTTTCCGCATAGATAAATATTTCTTGAGATTTTCTTGGATTTTGTCTCGAATTTCATTGCGAAACCACTTCGGAGCTATAACTTCTACGTCTGGAATGAACGAAAATATCTGTTGGAAGAGTTCCCGATTGGGCTTAACCTTTATGCTGATGGTACAAGGTTCTTCCTTTACTTTCTGAGTGTGGTGGATAGGCTTTGAAACAACGTAAGGAAATCTTTTTTCGGAAAACCTCAAAACTATTTCTTCGGTTGCAACCCTGTTGTCATACGGAACGGACACGCCTATCACGTCATCGAAAAAGGTAGAGAAATCTACGCTATCATTCTTGACAAAGGGCTTATCGGACAACAGGTAGTCCTCAATTCTGTCCAGCGCATAGCTTTCAATCCTTTTTTTTGCATCATTCATGCCAAAAAGAAACCAACGTCCATTATATTGCTTTATATGATAAGGATATACTAATACTTGTCTTTTGTCCTTTCCGTATGATTGGTAAGACAGTTCTATGGTCTGATGGTTTATGGTGGCATCAATCAAACCAGAAAGGTGCTCCAAACCTTTCAGCATGTCATTCTGCTCAAAAGAAATCAGATTCTCAGAGTTTGCCTTTACCCCAAAACGATATTCAAGATTGGAAATGACCTCTTCCAACCAAGCGTTTGCAGGAATACCTCGATACCTGTTAAGCATTTCAATGGTTGAGCGTAGGTCGGAAACCTCCTCTGTCGTCAGTTCATTCTTGAAAATGGAAAAATCGTAGTCTGTATAATGATAAAAACACTTTTTGCCGTCATATGGGGTTGCCTTTATTGGTGCATAATACGGCCCCATCCGCAGGTTCGCAATGTCATCACGAATCTGGCGCGGACTGATGTTGTAACCCAGTTTATCACTGACAAAATTTACTAATTCATCAAAACTGAATTTTCTGTGCTTGTTACTGAAGCATTGATCCAGAATTTGATAGCGTAAGTAAGCGTTCTTATTTACAGGCATCTTCCTATTATAGATTATAGATATTAAATAATCCGTGCTTTATACTCAGCACGTGTCTCACCCTTCTGTTCCTTCTCTACAACACGGCGGCCTATGTTCCAATTGGTCTCTATCATCTTCTGGCTGACGGAGGAATAGGCTTCGCGTCTGCTTTGCTCTATGATGGAGCAGACATCGGTGTATAAGCTTGTATTTGATAATTCATGCTCGGTCATGTTTTTGACTTCTATTTGTGATGTTAATAGCTGCTACTTTTCCGTTTTCTTGGGGCGATAGCGACTGCCGCAAGGCAAGTTCGAAGCCTGTCGATGCAGTCTCAGACCCTACAAAGGTACGCTTTTTGTGTGAATCCAGCTCGCTTTTCCCTGATTTTTTTGAGCGGAGAAGGGCAGGGAGGGGAAAATTTCTTTGTTAACGAAAGTAAATGTGTGAGCAGTTGGGGAGGCTATGTAGGGCTCGGCGTGGGTGGTGTTTTAGTTGCAATGCGTTGAGTAGTAGTGGTTTGTGTTGCTGTAAAGGATTGTTGATAGATGCTGGTGGCGTTTTGGGGGATAGTTACTTTGTTACATTGTTACATGTTACATGTTACATTAAGAGGTTTGCAATTCGCGAAAAGGGGGAGAAAAAACTGGTCAAAGAATAGTATATAAATAATATATTATTTATATACTATTCTTTGACCCCGAAAATGCCCGAGTTGGGTTTTCCTTAACGTAACATGTAACATGTAACAATGTAACATTAAGATATCCTACTTCTCACGCTTGCTCACTCTGCAAAGAATATAACTGTAAAGATTGTTTCGAATGCACGTAGTCGGTCCATATAGCTTTGCTATGTGCTATTGCGCTGCGATGAAAAAAAGTTGGAAAATATTGGTTGTTTTATTTGGCGGCATGAAATGTTCTTCGTATCTTTGCACCCAAATGCAAGACTTGCGGATCAAGCCCATAGAGGGCCCGCGATGGGCGTTTCTTACGACAGGAGTGAAGGGTAAGCAACTATCGGCGCCGGTCCTAAGCTACCATCGGCAAGGTCTCCATTTTGATTCATCTTTAAAACCTTCAACGCAATGATACAGAGTTCTTCCATAGATGAGATTGTTTTTCATAGACTTGGGTTCGCCACTCTAAGATGTGAATCTTGGCGGGAGAATCACATACCGACCTTTCCTCGGCAACTGCCTAAGAGATTACCTGGCTCATATAATATTGTTGTGTTTTTAACAATCTGTATTTCT
>UMFK01050018.1_pt1 | contig 15256 bp, 14 predicted proteins | sample 1964981 | NCBI WGS metagenome assembly UMFK01 (sample SAMEA4836043, study PRJEB28245) | human gut metagenome | biome: gut microbiome; material: fecal sample | place: Denmark | collected 2008
TGCTGCTTTCCCTGCAAGAGGTACATGGCTTCAGCGATGCGCAGCTGATGGATGCGCTGAAGAATGCGGCTGTTGTTGGCTCGATTATCGCCCGCAACGCTACGGTGGCAGGCGCCGAAGGGGGTTGCCAGGCCGAAATCGGGTCTGCTGCCGCAATGGCTGCCAGTGCTGCTGTTGAGCTTTTGGGCGGCACGCCTCGCATGTGCCTTACTGCCGCTGGCTATGCGCTGGCCAACATGCTTGGCTTGGTGTGCGACCCCATCGGCGGGCTGGTGGAAGCGCCCTGTCAGAAGCGCAACGCCAGCGCTGCGGTGAATGCACTCTCTGCGGCTCAGATGGCTCTTGCGGGTATCGAGGGTCTCATTCCGTTCGACGAAGTGGTAGACGCCATGCTGAAAGTGGGTCGAAGCCTTCCTTACGAGTTGCGTGAAACTGCATTGGGCGGAATGGCAGCCTGCCCCTCTTGTGCTAAATTCTGCCGTTAACGGTTCTTGAAATTGAGAGATTTACCGTTTACCGAGAGACTCAATCCGACCGCTTCCGCTAATCGACCGTTCGCACGTGACCCTCATTAGCATCGTTGTCATCAAACGAAGCACAAGCGAAAGGGGTTCGAATGGGACTTCTCGATGGAAAAGTTGCTATCATCACTGGCGGCGGCAAGGGTATTGGCTTTGGTATTGCCAGCGCTTTTGCTGAAGAAGGCGCGAGCCTGTGCATTACGGGCCGCAACGAGCAGCGCCTGATCGACGCCGAGGCAAAGCTCAAGGAGCAGTACAGTGTTGACGTTATGCACGTTGTCGCTGAAGGTTCCGACGAAGAAGCGGTAAAGAATGTTATCGCTCAAACCATCGCCCATTTCGGCAAGCTCGATACTGTGGTAAACAATGCTCAGGCATCTAAGTCGGGCGTTATGTTGGTCGACCATAGCAAGGAAGACTTCGACCTGGCAATCAATTCTGGCCTGTATGCTGCATTCTTCTACATGAAGCATGCTTTCCCTGAACTCAAGAAGACTAAGGGCTCCGTTGTTAACCTTTCCTCTGGTGCTGGCCTGTTCGGCAAGCCTGGCCAGTCCAGCTACGCTGCTGCGAAGGAAGGCATTCGCGGTATGACGCGCGTTGCGGCTACCGAATGGGGTCCCGACGGCGTACGTGCCAACGTTATTTGCCCGTTGGCTATGACCGAGCAGTTGGCGGCTTGGAAGGAAGAGTACCCCGACACCTTTGCTGCAACCATCAAGGGCATCCCGCTGGGCCGTTTCGGTGATCCTAAGACCGACATCGCCCCTGTTGCCGTGTTCCTGGCAAGTGACATGGCATCCTATGTTTCTGGCGAAACCATTACGATTCAGGGCGGATCTGGTTTGCGCCCGTAGTTATGCGGGGAGGGGCGCCGTTCTTCGGAGCGGCGCTTTTTTTGTGCCCTGCTGACCCTGCGCGCCAGGTCGACTCGCGAATTCCGGCGTGCGACCCCCGCTGCGGGAATTGCCCTTCCGCAAGCACTAGCGCGCGAACTCAGCTTGCGAGCTGTCCTTGTAAATCCCGGTGCATGACCCTGCCTTGCGAACTACTCTGGCGAATTCCAGTGAGCGAACCCACCTTGCAATCCTGCCGCGGGTCTGGGGGCACCGTTGCCTGCGATCCTGTTCCTGCGCCTGTTCCTCAAATCAGTCTCGCGCAAGCGCTCGATGTTCGCTTGGCCTGCGGGTTCGTTCCGCATCTCACATCTATGTTACGGTCGATTCGCGGAGGGGGCGCAAGCCGGCCTGCGCGAAGGGCGCGAGCCGGTTTGGGTGAAGAGCGTGAGCCAGCTTGTCATCTGCGCCCTCAGCACGTATGCCTGCATTTAGTGCACCCCTCCATGTACGGGACAACGTGCCCCTACCTTCCGTTCGGTTGCCAGCCATCGCGACAATGAGTCGTCTCCATGCGCAGGACGTCGCGCCTCTTTCTCGCGTACACAGCACCGCCCGCACGAAGAGGTCGTCGGATTCATGCGGTATGAGAGCTATGGCAAGGCAATAGGCCCGCCCGCACGAAGATGCCGCTTTGTTGGCAAGACGTTGCGAATATGCGTTCCCCGGGCGCTCGACGATGGCAAAATGCTCGCGAAATGCGTTCCCAGTGTCCGATGGTGGCAGGATCGCGCCATAATGCGCTCTTGACCTGACTGGCAGTGGCAATATACTCGCGCGGTGCGTTCTCGGGGGTCTTGCCGTGGCAAGATTTCACCACGGTGTGTTCCCGGGCGCTTGCCGATGGAAAAATGCTCGCGAAATGCGTCCCCAGGCGGCAATCCGTGGCAAGTTTTGCTCTCCATGCATCCAAAAAGTGGCCTCGGACGGGAAAATCGCCAGTTCGTGGCAGCATATCGCCGCCGTGTATCCAAAATGAGCTGATTTTGGCAAGATATGCGTGCCATGCATCCGAAAAGCCCCGCAAACAGCCGTTTGGGAATACACCGCGCGAAGATCTTGCCATGAAGGGGCCGCTTTCGCTGCACAGGCCCCTCGAATCATGCACGGCGCGCAGATCTTGCCATCCTCTGACGCTTGGCCTTTCGGCGACGAGACGCCTTCGCTGAAGGATGGGATGCTTCGTCTCTTCCGGCTCGGTGGTGCAGGTTCGGGCATTCTTGTCTAGCGGGGAAGTCGTCCGCGCCGTTTGGGATACGGAATTCCCGAACTTCTTGGCCTGTGGCATCCCCGTCTAGCGGGGAAGTCGCCCGCGCCGTCCCCGCCCAGTGCAAGGTTACCCAGCATCTGCCTTTCCTGACGGATGGCGCGCATTTGCCTTCCCGCTTCGGCGGCTTGAGGCAGGGCATAAGAAAAGGGGACCCGTGTGGGTCCCCTTTTTAGCTGGTCGGCAGGTACGAACCGGGCAGCTCTAACAGTGCGGATCGGTCAGCTCTAACAGTGCGAGCCGATTAGCTCTAGTGGCACGGCCGGCCTGCTAGTTGGCAATGAGCTGACTAGTTCTGGCCAGGCTCGACAACCAGTGTGTCTTCGTATGCTGCACCGTAGGTATCAAGCAGGGTCTTCTCATAGTCTGCGTGGAAGAAGTTTTCCGCGCCGAGGTTCTTCAGGTCCTCGTTGATCCAGTTCAGCAGGCTTTCGTTGCCCTTGGAAACAGCAGGAGCGATGGTGTCGGTGTCGCCCAGCTGCTCAATGCCGACAACGTATTCGGGGCCAGCCTGGTTGGCGAAGGCGATAACCTCGGTGTTGTCATTTGCCCAAACAGCATCGGGGTTGTTTTCGAATGCGGTCTTAGCTGCAGCGTAGGTGTCGTACTTCTCGAGCTTGAGGTCCTTGTTGTGCTCGGTGAGGTAGGTCTCGGCAGTGGTACCGGAGATTACGATTACCGTGCGGTCGCCAATCTGGTCGAGGTCGGTAACAACCTTGTCTTTGTGGGAAACAACGCCCAAGGCAACGTTCATGTAAGGATCGGCGAAGTCGACCGCCTCAGCGCGCTCGGGGGTGACGGTGAAGTTTGCCAGGATAACGTCAACCTTGCCAGTCTGCAGGTATTCAACGCGGTTGGCTGCTTCGGTGGACACCAGCTCAACATCTACTCCAAGGTCCTGGCCAAGACGGTTTGCCAGCTCGATGTCGTAGCCCTGGTAGTTGCCGTTTTCGTCGACGTAGCCGAAGGGACTCTTGTCACTGAATACGCCGATGGTGATCTTGCCGCTGTCCTTGATCTGGTCAAGAGTGCGGTAATTTGCGCTCGAGGAATTGCTGTTGCCGGAGCAGCCCGTGAGCAAGGCTCCCGCAAGAGCCAAGGCTGCAACAAGCACAGCAACAAGCTTCCAGGTGCGTTTCGTCTGGGTCATGTCTTTCTCCTTACTTCTGCCCTCTTTAGCGTGCGAGGGTTTCTTTGATTGATGGAAGTAAACCGCTTAAATCCTACAAAGTCAATAAGGATTGGGGGAATTAGTCATTTTGCTTTTGTGAATGGCTGGTTATTGCGGAGTTGGGGGCGTAGCTGCATCGTGGGCAATGCGTCGAGAGCGCGCCTCCGCTCCCGTTGCCCAGCCGCCGCTGTTGGCGCCCACCGTTCTCAAAGTTGACGGCGACTTATCAGTGGCTGCAACGGGCATCCGTGCGCGGACCATGGAACAGCGCGAGGCGAGCAACCGCCCGAATGCACATCATTGAAACAAACGGGATTCGCTTGAGGTTGTAGCGATCTGCCTTTGCGGGATTTTCTGGCTGAGGCAATCCGTCCTTTGCGAAGCCGCCTCATTATGGTGATCCGGCCTTTGGAAATTTGTCTTATCGCGGAGAATCGCTTCGTAAAACAAAAAATCGGACTTTTTTGCAACTTTTTTGCGATTGCGGATCCTCTTACTTCTCTGCAAGGCGGAGATGAGCCGTTTAGAGGCCGATTTGCTGTGTTTTTGGGCTGCGATCCGCGATTTGGCGCCCCGCGACAATCCGCAATCGCAAAAAAGTTGCAGTACGGGCCGAAAATTTGTTTCTGTGCTTCCGAGGTGGTTTTAAGACGATCCTGGGGGGCAAGGGATGGCGCTTTGCGTGCAGGTGCTGCCCGTCGGCTGTCCGTTGCGTCGAGAGGGGCGGGGCGGGTCTCCGTATGCGCGGGCGCTGTCAGGCGGTTGCCTGCAACATCGGTGGGAACGGGGCTCTCTGCAGGCGCGAGCGTTGCGATTTGCTGAGAAGGCCGTATTGCGAAAACGAAAAGAGCCCCATTGTTGGGGCTCTGAGGGTGCGATGGGATTCGAAGGGGATTTCGTTTTGGTCATGCGACCGGTTTCACGCGACTGCATCGGGTCCTGGCAGTAGCGGGCTTTAGCCCGACTCTGCTTGAGTCTCTGGTTGTGACAAGCTTCACCCGATCGCGTTGGGCTCCTGGCTGCGCCGGACCCCAATCCTTCTGGCCGAAACGCTCGTTAGGCTTCGTGCTGACGGACGGCGTCGAACTCGAAAGTATGCAGGAACTTCTGTGCGCGTTCGGTTTTGGGGTGCTCGAAGAAGCGTTCGGGGATATCTTGTTCCACGATTTCGCCTCCATCGAAGAACAGAACACGGTCGGCAACGGCGCGTGCGAACTGCATTTCGTGGGTAACGATAAGCATCGTTTTGCCCTCCTGCGCCAGGCCCAAGATAACGTCCAGTACCTCGCGCACCATTTCGGGGTCGAGGGCGGCGGTAACTTCGTCAAGTAGCAGCACTTCGGGCTCCATTGCCAACGCGCGGGCAATGGCAACGCGCTGCTTCTGGCCGCCAGAAAGCTCGCGCGGATAGCTCTTTTCCTTGTCGGTAAGGCCAACGCGCTTCAGGAGAGTGCGAGCTGCCTCTTCGGCCTGCGCCTTGGGGATCTTCTTCACTTTGGTGGGCGCCAACGTGATGTTGTCGAGCACCGTCATATGGGGGAACAGATCGTAGCTCTGGAACACCATGCCAACTTTCTGGCGAAGCTCGGTGAGATCCTTTTCGGAGCTGGTTACCTCCTTGCCATCAACCTCGATGGTGCCTCCCTGGATAGGCTCAAGGGCATTGATGCAGCGCAGGAAGGTTGACTTGCCGCACCCCGAGGGGCCGATGACCACAATTACCTCGCCGCGCTTGACGGAAAGGCTGATATCTTCCAGCACCACGTTATCGCCGTAGGCTTTCTTAAGATGCTCAATGGAGAGCAGGGCGGTATCGCTCATTGCTTAGTTCCATTTCTTCTCGAGGTGGTTTGCCAGCATACTGATGGGCCAGCAAATTACGAAGTACAGCAGCATAATAGTGCCGTAAATGCCGAATACGGCGTTGGGGGAGGTCATGCGGTTTGCCTCGATGATCTGTTGGCCAACCTTCATCATCTCGATAACGCCGATCATCAGCAGCAAGCTGGTGGTTTTGATCATGCGGGTAATGAGGTTGATGGAGGAAGGGATAAGGCGGCGGATGGCCTGCGGGATGATTACCTGACGGTAAATTTGTGCCTTATTCAGACCCAACGCAGCGGCGCTCTCGTACTGCTGCTTTGGGATGCTGGTAAGGGCGCCGCGAACCAAGTCGCCCATTTCGCCGGTGCCCCAGAACACGAATACGATGATGGAGGAAAGCTCCGCCGAGATATTCAGGCCCATAACACGCGTGGCGCCGAAGAACACGATGTAGAGCAGCACCAGTTGCGGCATAATGCGCACGATTTCGAGATACAAACGAGAAATAACCTTGGCAACAGGGTTTTTCCACGTCATGAAGATGCCGAACAGCATGCCTAGGATGATGCTGAGCACGACAGAGATTGCGCTGATCTGCACCGCAACCCAAAGACCCTGCAGAAGGCGGGTGGCGTTTGAGCCCATGAACAGAACATCAAGCCCCAAAGCTTCCATGGCGCAACCTCCTTTCAATGTACGTACCAGCAACGGAAACCGGCACCAGGATAATGAGGTAGAACGCTACGAGCATTACCAGGCATTCGGTGGTTTTGTAGTAAAGGCCCATCAGGTCTTTCGTGACGAACATGAGGTCCATCAGGCTGATTGCGGAAAACACGCTGGTTTCCTTCAACAGGAAGATAACGTTGGCGACAAACGATGGGAAGCTCAGCGAAACTGCCTGCGGAAGCACTACGTAACGCATGGACTGCAGTTTCGAAAGGCCCAGGCTGATAGCGCTCTCACGCTGGATGGGCTCCACGTTTTCCAGGCCAGCACGGAACGATTCGGCCATGTAGGCGCCGCCGTGCAATGCAAGGCCAACCATACCGCACACTTCTGGCGTGATGGAAAAGCCCATACGGGGCAGGCCAAAATAGAAGAAGAACAGCTGAATAAGCAATGGCGTGTTGCGGAACAGCTCGATGTATACGCGACAAAGCTGGCGAAGCACCGGGATGCGGAAGTGCACGATCATGGCCACAATGAGGCCGATGATGACGGATCCGGCGATGCCGATCCATCCGATGCTCAGCGTCAGCCACGCCGCATCCTCGTACAGAGGAAGGTATTGCGCCATGGCGTCGAAGTTCAACGCGGGGTCCTTTCTACATTGCAATACCTATCAGTTTGATAGGATTAAGGGGGATTGTAGAACGATGGCAATGCAAGTCAAGCGTTTTCAGGGGCAAGACAGCATGCCTTGGCAAAAAGCCAACAGCTTTACATATTACTGGTTTAGGCGGCCATTGTGGCACTAAGCGTGCTCGAATCTCGTATTCGGTGAAGTGGTGGCGGTTTGCGCTTCGGTGGGTGCTAGACTTCGGTGGTAATTTTGAACTCATCGACCGGAATGGAAAGGAAGCAGATTTTGAGCGATCCGGAAAAGCGGGAGGTTCCCTTTAAGGAAGTGGCGCGAAAATTCGTTAGCTACTACAAACCATTCACGTTTTTGTTCGTTGCCGACTTGGTATGCGCAACGCTGCTCGCCGCCATCGACTTGGCATTCCCCCAGATCCTCAATTTCTTTGTGCGCGATTTCTTCGTCAATGCCCGTGATGCCATTATGGGCGTATTGCCGTGGGTGGCTGCGGGGCTGGTGGCGATGTATGTGGTGCGCAGCTTGTGCCAGTACTTCATTTCTTGCTGGGGTCACATTATGGGCGCACGTATGGAGGCACGGATGCGCATGGACTTGTTCCAGCAGTATCAGCGTCTGAGCTTTTCGTATTACGACCGCAACAACACCGGCGAAATGATGTCGAAGCTGGTTACCGACCTGTTCGATATTTCGGAGGTGGCTCACCACGGTCCCGAGAACCTCTTTATCGCAACCCTGAAAATCGTGGGTTCCTTCACGTTGCTGATGTTCATCAACGTTCCGCTTACGCTGGTGATGTTGGCGGTGACGGCGGTCATGGCAACGTATGCGTTTGTCCAGAACTACCGCAAGCGCATAATCTTCCGCCAGAATCGTGTGCGCATGGCGGGTTTGAACGCACGTTTGCAGGATTCGCTGGGCGGCATTCGCGTGGTGAAGGGCTTTGGCAACGAGCATATCGAGATCGACAAGTTCGGCCACGCCAATGAGGAATTCATCGAAACGAAGGAACTTTCGTACCGTTTCATGGGTCAATTCCAAATGGCATCGAGCTTCTTCACGGGCGCGTTGTATACGGCAACCATTGTGGGCGGCGGCCTGTTTGTTGCGCAAGGCATCCTCGATCCTGCCGATATGGTTATGTACGCGCTGTACATTGGCATCTTTATTGCTCCCGTGGAGCTGCTCATCAACTTTACCGAAACGTTCCAGAAAGGTTATGCGGGCTTTCGTCGTTTCGTGGAAACGCTTGCTGAACGTCCAGGGGTGGAAAACAAGCCCGATGCCATTGATCTTGGTGCTGTGGTTGACGAAGGAATTGCTCCGAGCATCAGCTATTCGGACGTTCGTTTCTCGTATATTGACGGCAAGGAGGTGCTGCGTGGCTTGACCCTTGAGGTGCCCGCGGGGTCTACCGTGGCGTTGGTCGGTCCTTCGGGTGGCGGAAAAACAACCACATGCTCGTTGCTGCCGCGCTTCTACGATGTGTCGTCTGGTTCCGTGAAAATCGACGGCATTGATGTGCGCGATGCCACGTTGGAGTCGCTTCGTGCGCAGGTGGGCATCGTGCAACAGGACGTGTATCTGTTCGAGGGCACTATTCGCGAGAACATCTTGTATGGCGACCCGTCCGCTTCCCAGGAACGGGTTGAATGGGCTGCGCGTCAGGCGAACATTCATGAGTTTATCGCCAGCTTGGAAGATGGCTACGACACGTTTGTGGGCGAGCGCGGCACTCGCCTTTCGGGTGGTCAGAAGCAGCGCATCGCCATTGCGCGTGTGTTCCTGCGCGATCCCCATATCCTAGTGCTGGACGAAGCAACCAGCGCTCTGGACAACGAAAGCGAAGAGCGCGTTCAGGCATCGCTCGAGCGGCTGAGCGAAAACCGCACCACCTTGGTAATTGCGCATCGTCTTTCCACCATTCGCAACGCCGATTTCATCGCTGTGGTAGACGAGGGACGCGTGGTCGAAGTGGGTACGCACGAAGAGCTGCGGGCTCAAGGCGGCATCTACGATCGCTATTACCGTATGCAGTTCGCGGGAAAGCGCGGGGCTGAGTAGCTTTTTGCGGCATTTGTCGACGCCGCAGCGCCGTCTGGGTGTACCCTGTGTTTGTTAGATAAGGCAAACTTTCAAGGGGAGGCCACAGATGTTCAGAACCGTAGTCGATATCGATGGCATGATGTGCGGCATGTGCGAATCGCACGTCAATGATGCCGTGCGCAATAACTTCAAGGTTAAAAAGGTGTCCTCCTCGCATGGCAAGGGGCGCACCGTGATTGAATCGGAAGCTCCTCTTGACGAAGGTGATCTCCGTCGCGTGATCGGCGCAACTGGCTATGAGGTGCAGCAGGTGACCTCTGAAGAAGTTCAAAAGAAGGGCCTTTTTGGCGGATTATTTGGGAAGTAGTTCGAGCAAGCATGGAGGGCCACCGTTGTTGCAGCGGAGGCCGCGTTTTGGTGGCGAAGCGGGCCGGCGAATGCGGCAAGGTTCGCATAAGGCACTTGCTGCGCAAGCCCTCGGAATAACCCTAACGAACACGGTAGGGCTTGTTGCCCCAATAGAATTTCAGCAGGTGCTTCTTGGGCGCGCCAAGCGTTCCCACCAAATCGAGCGTAGCCACAGCGGCATCGTGCGCGGCGTTCGGGCGGCGTAGCGATTCTCCTCCGCTGAGCATGGTTTGAAGCTGGGCAGGGTTTTCGTGGATTTGCTGCAGGCGCTCAACCAGCTCTTCTGCTGTTTCGGCAGTAACGGCAGCGCCAGCTTTGGTGACCGTATAGGTGTTGGCGCGCTCCTGGCCGTACGACTTGCCCACCAAAACCAAGGGCAAGCGTGCGCACAGGCACTCGGTAGTGGCCAAGCCGCCTGATTTTGCCACGATCATATCGCTCGCTTCCATCAGCTGCGGAATACGCTCGATGTAGTTGAAGACGGAAACATTTGCAATGTTCCGTTCTGCGAAAAACCCTTTCAGCCCATTGGCGTACTCTTCGTCGGCGCCAGCCAGGAAAGCGAAGTGCATGTTGGGGAATTCGGAAAGAAGCGGCACGACTTTGTTCACGATTTCGCGGAATGGGATATAAGGCTGCGAATGACGAGCGCCTGCCATCACCATTACGATCATTTTGTCTTGTGGAAGGCCGAATTGCTTCAGCACTTCTGCCCGATCGATGGGGTCGGTAAATCCCTTTCGCACCGGAATGCCCGTGACCTTGATGTGACTTTCGGGCACCTTGCGCGGCGTGAGTTCCTTCACCATGGTTTCGTCGGCGGCGCAGAACAGGTCGCAATCAAGGTGTGGCCACAGGCCTTCTGCGCCGTAGTCGGTTGGGATGCAGGCTACGGGGAAGGTTTGCCCGGTAACCATCTTTGCGGCAACCGATGCGTTGGCGGCAACGATGTGTGTTGCCAGGATGGCGATGGGCTTGCGCTTTCGAACGATTTTGGTGAATGGCGAGAACATGAATGGCGACCATGCCGAACCGCCACCCCATAGCAGGCGTCCCGTAAAGGTGCGATGCCAGGTGATGTCGTAGAGCCAGTTAAAGGAAACGGTCACGTTGGCGGTTTTGTCGCCGTCGAATTTTATGTAGCCGTAATCGAGGATGTCCAACACGGCGATTTCGGTATTTTCCGGCAGGGCAGGATGCTTGCCGCAAAGATCTTCGAGAGCCTGAGCGGTTGCCTGTGCAGCGCTGCGATGGCCTGAGCCAACAGAGGCGTACGTGATGATGACCAGGGGACGATCCGATGTTTCATCGCATGTGGTAGTGATCATCGCGCCTCCTTCCAGCTGTGATTTTGCGTTTTGCGGCAAACCCGAAAGGGGTATGCGCTCTTGTTCTGCTCGGCGCGAGACAGTATGCGCCAAATGTCGAGGTCCTGTTACGCTTAGTCTATCTAACCAGAAATAAGGCACAAACGGGAGCGGCGTTGTTGCAAAAACCGCGGTAAGAGCGTAAGCGGGTGGCCAATCTGCGGGAGTGGGCATTTTGACTCTTGCGGAAAAGTCGATCGTTGCGTATAATTCTCTGGCGCTTGTTTTTAGCGTCGGGAGTGCCAACGTGGCTCAGTTGGTAGAGCAACGCATTCGTAATGCGTGGGTCGCCGGTTCGAGTCCGGCCGTTGGCTCCATCGAATTTGCAGGTCAGTCGCTTACGCGGCTGGCCTTTTTGTTTCTCCTGACCCGAATAGCCCTCCCGAAAAAGCGGGAATACGGGACAGATATCATTTCTTCGGCTTCAAAACATAGGCAAAAAGTTGCAAAGCGCCGGGCTTTTTGCTCTGAGAAAACGGCACCTGTCCTGTACCCTCTCTTTCTTCGCGGCAGCGCTTTTGGAGGTTTACGTTTCTTGCTGTTCCTTTTGCTGGACTTTGATACTGTTGGAAAGAATCAAAATAGGCATGCTTGGTTTAGCATAATTTAAGGTGCGGCTGCGTTTGCGCGGCCGCTTGTGAAGAAGGACGGCTTTCGTGGCAGAGGGTTCAGCGCGCACAAAACTTGCAACGGTTGCATTGGTTATCGTGGGTTTTGCCCTAGGTTTTGCGGAGTTCATCGTTATCGGTATCACGCCCGATATCGCCGAGGAATATGGTATCTCCCTTGCTTCTGCTGGTAATCTGGTGGGCTTCTTTGCTATTTCATATGCGGTGTCGACGCCGATCATTGTGCTTTCTACCGGGCGTTTTCGCAGGTTTCCCTTGTTCGTGACGTTCCTTGCGGTATTCAACGCAGGCAACCTTCTGGCCATCGTGGCTCCTACGTACGAAACGCTGCTGGTTGCCCGTGTGCTTACCGCAGTGGTTTCGGGCGTGCTGCTGTCTACGGTAATGACATTTATCAACGACATCATTCCTCGTGAAAAATCGGCTCGCATCATTTCATTCGTTTACGCAGGCTTTTCTGTTGCCAGCGTCTTGGGTACGCCCATTGGCACGCTGCTTGCCGATGCATTCGGTATCAAGGCTGCGTTTATAGCGGTAGAAGCTGTAGCGCTCGTTGTTACGGTGTTGCTGCTTGTCTCTGTGCCGCGCTCTGGCTCCACCGATGTTTCTTCTCGTGTGCGCGATCAGCTGGTAATCCTGAAGGATCGTCGCATCATCTTGGTGCTCATCATGAAAGGATTCGGCATGGCGGCAACGTACGTGTTCTACGTGTACGTAACGCCTATCTTGGAAGATGGCGTGGGCCTTTCGGTGTGGATGGTAAGTATCGTGCTGTTCTTCTACGGTGCCGCAACTATTGTTTCCAATCTGGGTAGCGGCTCCATCGCTCAGCATTACGGCTTGGCGAAAATGCCTATCATGTTCGGTTTGCAGGCCCTTGTGCTTCTGCTGCTTGGCCCCAGCCTTGCTTCGGGCAACACCGCGCTTGCCGTGATTAACGTGGTGCTTACGGGCGTGTTCATCTATCACATGAATTCTCCGTTGCAAACGTTTCTGCTGCAAACCTCAGCTAAGGATTATCCGAAGGCGATTACCCTTGCGTCTGCTGTTATGCCCACCTCTTCCGACCTTGGTATTGCTACGGGGTCGTTCCTTGGCGGCGTGGTGGCTTCAGGCCCTGGTTTTGTGTGGGCGGGCCCAGTAGGCGCTCTGTTCGCGATTGTTGCTGTTGTTGCCGCCGTGCTGATCTTGCAGCCGGAAAACCGCAAGCGCGAAACCGCACAGTAGAAAAGAGCCGCGAAAAGAGCGCTACTTTGTGTGCGGCAGCCGATTTAGGGAGTCTGCCGTGTGAAAAAGAATAGTGAACCGCGAAGGGCTGCCCTGACGCTGTATTGAAACGCCCCTGTTTCTTCGAAGCAAGAAGCAGGGGCGTTCCCATTGGTTTCGATGTAGCCCTTTTGCGTTTTGCGAGTCGGTTCGGCGAACCTGCGGTTTACGAATTGCGCTTAGGGGGCGTTGTTAGTACAGGAAGCCGAGCTTCTTCGCTTCGTAAGTAAGCTCGTCGCGGAAATCGGGATGGGCGATGCTGATAAGGCGCTGTGCGCGGGTGGGAATGTCGGCCCAGCGCAGATCGACTACGCCGTATTCGGTTGCAATGAAATGCACGTCGTTGCGAAGGCTGGTTATGGCGCTGCCTGGTGCCAAGGTGGGCACGATTTTCGAAACAGGACCGTTCTTGGTGTGCGCCACGCTCGTTACGGCAATAAAGCCGCGCCCGCCCTTCGAATTTTTCACGCCCCGCACGAAGTCAAACTGCCCGCCGCTTGCAGAGTACTGGCGTGCGCCGATGCTTTCAGCGCACACTTGCCCGGTAAGGTCGATGCTTACGGCGGTGTTCACTGAAACCAGGTTGTCGTTCTTCGCGATAAGGGCGGGATTGCACACCGTTTCGTAGGATGTGTAGTACATGCTGGGGTTTTCGTGGATGAAATCGTACAGGCGCTGTGTGCCAGTCGAATACCCCGCAACCGAAACGCCTGGCATGAAGTTCTTTCGCGAGTTGTCGATGACGCCTTTTTGCTGCAGTTCAACAAAAGCGTCCGAGAACATCTCGGTGAAGCAGCCCAGATGCTGCTTGCTTTCCAAACCTGCGGCGATAGCGTTGATGATGCCGCCGATGCCCAGCTGAATGGTGTCGCCATCGTTTACGCGATTGACGATGAACTCTGCAACCTTTGCCTCTTCAGGCGTCGGTGCGGGCACCTGTACATCTTCGAGCAGCTCTTCTTGCATTACGAAGGCATCGATGGTGCTTACGTGATAGTTGTGCGAGTCGCCGAATACGCGGGGAAGGCGCGGATTGATCTGCGCAATGATGTGCTTTGCACCACGCAATGCGCCCTGTTCGAATCCCAAGGGTCCGATGTTGCAGTTGCCTTGAGCGTCGGGCGGCGTCATTTGGACTACGGCGTAGTCGAGCCCAACTTCTTCCAACATGCGATTGGTATCCGAGAAATGAACGGGAATGTGCGCAACGCACTTTGATCCGTTAGCAAAGCCGGTGCGCTCGTTGGGCCCGGCGAAGTAGGTGTGGTAGCGGAACTGCTCGGGGGTTACATCGAGCTCCGCGAAGGTGATGTCGCCGTTCATCCAGTTGCCGAAAAGATCAATGCCGGTAAGGGTGCCCGTTGCAACCCTGTCAATCAGCGCATTGATGATGGTGGTGGGTACGTGAAGGCCACCCGTATAAATTTTCTGGTTGCCGGTTAGATGCTGCTCGAATACCTGGTTTACGGTTATTTTCTTCCGCTCGTATTCATCCTGCCAGTCCATGGTCCCTCCTGGTAGTTCCTGTTTTACTTAGGCGAAAAGGCCCAAGGCCCCTGAATATGAGAAAACGGCGGTCGCGCAATCCCCATTGCACGCCGCCGTTTAATTGTAGCGCTGTTTGCCCTGCTACATTTCGTCTGGTGAAAGAGGGAAATCTACGCCCGTCCAGATCTCAAAGGCGCGGGCACCCTGGAAGAACAGCATTCCTTCGCCGTTGATGGTGGTGCAGCCTGCTTCTTTGCCTATTTTCAGTAGCTCGGTTTCTGCTGGCTGGTAAATAGCGTCTTGGATTACCAGGCCTGGGTGCAAGAACGATGCGTCGGGGATAGGGGACCGTCCTTCGAGCTTGCCCATGCCGATGGGGGTGGCGTTTGCCAGAAGATCGGCGTCAGCCAGCTGTGCGCGCAAGTCGTCCAAATCGTTTGCGTCGTGACGGCTGATTTTGCAGCCGGTTTTCTCAGCAACGAGGGCTACTTCTTCAGCAACACGATCCCATGATTTGCCCGTGCTGGGGCTGAATACCACGATTTCGCCTACGCCGTCGAGTGCTGCCTGTGCGGCAATGGGGGTTCCAGCGCCACCCATGCCCATCAGGACCATTTTCTTCCCTTTGGCATCGACGCCGTGTTCTTCGAATGACTTCATGAAGCCGTAGCCATCGGTGCTGTATCCAGTGAGAACGCCGTCTTCGTTGACGATGGTGTTGACGGCGCCTACCATCTCGGCGATGGGATCAAGCTTGTCCAGGAACGGGATAACCGCAATCTTGTTCGGCATAGTAAGGTTGCAGCCGCGCATATTCAGAAGGCGGATTGCGTCGGTCGCCTGCTTCATATCTTCGCCAGGAACGCGGAAGGCCATATAAGCGTAATTCAGTCCGGCGCGTTCGAATGCTCGGTTATGAAGGTGGGGCGATTTGCTGTGTGCGACGGGGTCGCCGAACAGGCAAATTAGACGCGTTGCGCCATTGATATCTTGCGTCATGGTGGCTTCTCTCTCCTCGAATGATGGGCGCCAGGGCGGCACTGCGGCGGGTT
>UMFK01070696.1_pt1 | contig 15252 bp, 20 predicted proteins | sample 1964981 | NCBI WGS metagenome assembly UMFK01 (sample SAMEA4836043, study PRJEB28245) | human gut metagenome | biome: gut microbiome; material: fecal sample | place: Denmark | collected 2008
ATAATTATAGAAACAAGGAAACCGTATAAAATAAGGAGGAATAAAAATGAAGATTACAGAAAGAGAAAGGTTCAGAAGATGTGTATTAATGGAATATGCTAAACTTTGTTATTTAGGAAATGTTTATGGAAATGATGACGAAAGAACGATACAAGCTAGTGATAAAAGTTATAATTTATATAGGGAATATTACAGAAGATACAACGACACGCCATTAAACAAAGACTATTAAAAAATAAACCTGCCCCATAATTGAGGCAGGTTTTTATTATTCGCTTTTTACTTACATATAAAAGTTCATGAGATTAATATTAATATCATAAACCGAACCGCCCAGTGGATTTGACACAATAATATTACCATTAGTATCAATTGTAATATCACCGGGAACGCGACTATAATTATTTGTAGACTCTTTCGTCAGACCGGCAACAAAATAGAACGTTTTATTAGAACCAGGTGCTGGAATGCTAGACGGTAACTTTCCAATGCTGATATTTGTTCCGACTGTTGTCGGACTGGACACGTTCAAATGTCCGTTAATGCTAATCAAATTCATTTTTGCATTGTAAACGGCATTAACTGTTCCTCTCAAGCCACTAACGGGCGTTACTGTATCTTTTAAAGTTCTTTCGATATCAGCGTTAAGATTTGTAACCTCAGACTGTGCACCGTTAGCTGTTGTTTTTACGCTTGAAACTTCTTCTTTTAAAGTACCTAAGTCTTTTTTATTCTGTGCATTGTCAACCGTTAAACTCTGCGCAGAAGCTTTTACGCCAGCCATATCGTTCTGCAATGCTTCAACACTAGGAGATAAAGCTGTGACTTTAGCTTCTGCGCTTCCTGCCGTCTGATTAGCCGTTGTTGCTGTTTCCTGTACTTCGTGAATTCCAGCATCAATTTTAGACATATCTGAGTTATAATCACCTAAATATGTCGGCTTGTCTGTCCCAATGTACTGGCTTAATTTGTAATAATTTGTTTTGTTTGTTGAACTCATTTTTTATTCCTCCTTAATTATAATTTTAACGCTGTTTTTGCGTTACTATCGAATGTGTAAGCACTTAACGCTTTAGCTTCAAATGCTGTTACGGTTAATAATAAAGCGTCAAATTCGCTCGCTGTGATTGGGTTATTGAAGTGTAACTCCGCAAGCTGATTGATAACATCTTGATAGAACACATATTCGCCTGTAAAAGGACTGTGCATATACAAGTTGCTATCAACGCGAAATCTTTTCGCCCCATATAAGTCGAATTCTGTGCAACTAAGTAATAAGTTATCGAATTCTGTACAACTTAAATTTAACGTATCAAATTCATTGCACGTTAGAGCATTGTATCTTAAATTGTCATACATATCACCTAGCGCTTGATTAAGGCTCGTATAATAACCCTTGACAGGGTTTAACACTTGCATATTACTAGGTACATAATTATTAATATAATCATATAATTTTGTAATAGACGTGTCAATATAGTCCCGTGTTTCACCATTTAATTGATAGATAAGAACGTTTAATTTGTTGATGCGTTCAATTAATTCATTTTGAATATCATCAATTTTCTTATTCAGTTCATTATCTTTTTTATCCATATCGTTACGAATATTTTTTTCAACTTCCGCAATATGATTATAAATATCATTATTAAGACCGTCAACGTAGGTTTTTAACTCTGCCACTTTTTCATCTGTATACTGCTTATACGCGTCTGTGAACCCGTTGATTGCGTCAATACATTCATTGACTTTATAGCCTATATAACACAAGCACTCATAATAACTCTGTTTGTTGCTGTATACGCTAGCGATATCACAACAAAGTAAAGGAACTACAGGTTTTAACTCTTCTGACATACAGTTCACCTCCTTATCACCAAACCTTTAAAAACAAATCTCGGCAAGCTTCTACAAGCTCTCTATTGATATTTTGTATTTGCTCGCGATATTCTTCAATTGCTTCACTTGTTGATTTTCCTCTTAATCCTATCTCTTTCGTGTCTCTGTCTCTTTTGCTGTCTTTGTTGTCATTTCCTGCGTGGTTATTGTTTGCTGTAGTTGCGGTATTATTGATAGTCTCGCCCCTACTCATAGCGCTTGCATAGTCTTGTGTGGCTACGGTAACTTGCGGATTGTCACTATCAATATTTTGATAGTTTTGGCTGTTTTTTACCTCGCTGTTTCCGTTATCTGTTGATTTAGTTGTTGTTTTTTCATTTCCTGTTTCTGCTTCTGTGATTGTTATATTTACATTTGTAAAAGGGTTGTCACTTTGAATTGCGTTATACAGTTTTGTATAATACGGTGTTAATTCATACATTTTTGCTAGAAAAGCGGTTTTCCACATTCCTAAAGTCTCAAAGCCTATATAATTATTCCAATACCTAAGTAAAAAATATGTTTTAAAAGTATACAGGTCTTTTCTATCCTCTGAATAAAACGGGAAATCAAAATCAAAAAAATTTCCCTGTGTTTTGTCGATAATTCGTTGAACAGATAAATCCATACTCCATAGTTCTTGGGACGGAATAAAGCTTTCACAAATATCTTTCACTGTAGTTGTGTATTTACTCAATCTCGTCACCATCCTTTCCTTTTTGCATATATTTTTCAGGTATATACCCATTAACCATGGTAGGCAGTTCACTGTTAAAGTCAACTGTCACATTCAGACCCCATAACTCGTTAATAGCTTTTGCGCATCTTCTTCTTAATGTCAAACCCACGTTTCTATTGGCTTCAATCTGCCCGTTGTTTCCAGCTGTCTCGCCTGTGACAAGGCGTTCGCCTTTCTCTACAGGATTACTTTCATATCCTAAAGATGTCAGTACCTGTGACCATAAATCCCTCAATTCCTGTTCACATTTATCGACGATGTAAGGTGCGCCCATGTTCAATGCCTTGATGTCTTTCAAATTTAACGAATCAGAAACTTTTAATACAGGTAAATAATTATCGTACATCTCTCCTACTATTTCAAAGCTCAGTTTTTCGTTGTCTGAGGAAGAAAGTGCAACAGGTGTACGCTGTGCATACATATTAATGTCTTTTGTTTTCCAAGTATTAGCCATAGCGTCAGCGTACATTAAAGCTTTGTAGTAGTACGGCATTGTTGAGTAGTTGCTCCATAAAATACAGCTATTTTCTTTTCCATATTCCTCTATATAACCGTTAGCTGTGTAAGCAATTCTATCTTGAGGAATATTGTAAATATCGGGCAACCCCGATAATGCAACTTTCATAAAAGCGTATCCTGCGATATCATCTTTGATGAATACACCAAGTCCATGCCAAAATAGTGTTTGTTCAATGTACATTGGTAGAATTTCTTTAGGCAAATCATTCCATGTGTACCTATTTACAAATATGTCAAAAATGTCGTAAAAGAAGATACTCTTAATTGTTTCAAAATCATCTTTTTTATTTTTATTGACATTTCGTTCAAAAATTCGCAATGGATTTCTCATTTATACGCACCTCCTTTTAATCGTTCAATAACCCATAATTCCCTACATCGTCAGTATGCCACAAAGTCACGCCGTTGTCAAATATATTTCGTAGTTTTTTCAACTGGTCTAAGTCAATGTCTCCCGTAAATCCGCAATGAGAAGTTTTCACATAGTTCCAATAGGCTCTTGAGTGCAAATAAGGGGTAGCGATTTTATTAATTGGGTAGCCAAACTGCTCGAAAAAGCTATCTGCCATTTCTGCAAATTGTCTTTTACATGACATTTCATAGAAATCAACACCACACTCCTTGATACCTGTCAGAACATTTTCTGACAATGCTTTTCCATGCGTCACTCCCGCATTTCTCGCTCTGTCTGTTTGATTTGCTAACATTCCGAGAGCGTCCCAAAAAGCGCTGGTTGTTTTACCCAACCCGTTAAGTCCTCCTTGTAAACTTCCTCCAGCCAATCCAGCAATAGCTGTGCCTGTTCCTATGGTAGCATCGACAGCCGTATGAACTTGAGATAGAGCGATAGAACTTTTGTTTTGCGCTAACCACGCGCGGTAAGTGTCAGAAGAAAAAGAACACATTGGAAAAGAAGAGTTAATGAGCGCTTCGCTCATTAGTCCATGCCCTAATTCTTCACGTGTTTTATAATTTTTAGGTGCTGTTAGAACTTGCGGTAATGTTGCGATTGTACCGTAGCTGTCAAATTCAAGAGATTTATCGCGATTGTAACTGTACTCATACCGATAGATATGTGTATTACCTTGGTTGTTATCAGCGAGACAAAATAACCATGGATAAGAGTATAACTTTTTATTTTTCGGCTTATATCCCTCGAAAACATTGTCGGATATCTGCATAGATGTAATTTTAGGTTTTATCTCTTTTCCACCTAATGCAAGCGTGCATAATTTTGGCGACATAAATAATCCTATTACTGCATCTTGCGCGCCTTGGTTGTTATAATCTTCTAATAACGTGTTAATCCCTTTTAGTCCATCTTCTGTAGTTACATCATAATGTCCGATACTGCCCCAACAGTACACCCCATTTTCTACCCGACCCTCAAACCAACTTTGTTCAGTTGTTCCTCGTGTTACAAAAGCGCAACACTCTGTTGGTGTCAAGTCTAATTTTTTGTGTCGTGAAACAATCGTTTCGCCTGTCTCTAAATTCACAGGAATTAAATTTGCTCCGATAGAGTCAGCACTTCGTGGTATATGATGATATTCTACAAAGCAAGGCTTGATATTTGCACTATAGAAATTATTCTGAAAAACATCTAAAGAAAAGTTAATTCTAGTTGTTTTTTCTGATAGCCACTCGATTGAATTTATAAAGCAAAAAATCCATTCACTTGAAAGACCTGTATTTTGAAACGCTAAATAGTTTAACTCTAAGCATTCCATTTCGGTGTAAGGAATTTTTACATCTAAATTTCCTACGCGAATAGGAGCTAAATGCGATAAATCAACCCCATTAAAGTTGACTCTCCATTTTTCGAGATGTTCTAGCAAGTCTGCTTTTGAATTGTATAGTCTGACATGCTCGTATTCGTCCGACCATGGTACACCACTGTATAATCTTAATTTTGTTTCGGGGTCGCGTGGCGCGACCCCTCCTTGTGTTGGTAAATTTATCATAGATAAATACCTCCGTTAATTATGACGCTCTTGTGAAACTTGCTGTGTTTGTGATAGTCTCGTCCGGTCTGTAAACAGCTTTCAATACGATAGTTCCTGTCTCGTCCGCGCCTGTGTGTAAAAGATATGTGCCGGGAATGACATAAGTCTTGGCAGAAGTAGCACCGCTGTCGACTTCAAGCGTTACTAAATTCTGATGGTATGCACCTGTTCCACCTGTTACAGTTACCACTACTTCTTGTGTCTGCCCAGCTGTATAAGTTCCATCTGTCACACTAAGGGTCGGCGCTTCAACAACTTTGTCGGTTGTAAAGACTCGAATCGGATAGAACGGGCTTGCGCTTACCATTTCCACCTGTGTATAAAAGTAGTTCCATGATAAGACATTTGCGAGTCGCTGGTCGCTCATTTCCTTGAACTGGTCGCGGACGTTGAAGAAACGAACATCACAAAGAACGCCTTGGATTGCGCTATTCGCGAATTTGTCTACAATGACTGTCTGAACCGCCACGTCTGCTTTGTCCATGTGAAATGCGTAAGCTAAAGCGTCAACGCTAATCTGAGCATTGACTTCGGGCGTAGTAATCCAAATCAGATTTGCTGGCATAGCATGGGACGTTGCACCAGCTGGGTTATTTTCTGGCAATGGGAAACCAAAATTCCCGACTGCTCTTTTGACCTCAATCAATAATTTTTTCGCTGATGCTTCATCCACAATCTTGTCAACGGTCACTGCTGGAAGCACCTCTTTTTTATACCCGACATTAATCAAATCACGCATAGCGAGATATTCGTCCCAGTTCGCCCCTGTGATAGCGCTTTCCATTTTTGCCATAATCATATCACGGATACCGTACTCGCTTGTAAAAGCTTTTCTAAGATTGTCATATGTAACCGTAACAGGGTACTGAATTTCAAGATTGACATTATGGAACACGCTCAGGATATAAGACTGATACTGCTGGAATGCGTATTTAAAATCTGCCTGTGAGTCATAAACACGTCCTTTACACATATTCACATAAGTTTCTTCATGTGTTTCACCGTATCGCATCGGCTCTTTTTTGAAACGTGCTAACGGGTTTCTCCATGCGATGCTGTCTACCGTCTGCATACCGATACGATTAATTAATGACGGCACAATTTCATTTCGAACAGGGGCAAAATTCAGAATGTTATCATAGACAGTCTGTAAATTGTCTGAAACTTCCACTGGCAAGTGGTTCTGAACTTCAAAAGAAAGCTCCTGTTTGACAGCTTTTAAAATATTTTTATTTGTTGCGTCTGCCATTGGTTCATACCTCCCTTATTCTGTTTTACCGTTAAAGTCTAAATCTTCCACGGTAATTTCTTCTGTTTCGCTTTTTGACTCGCCTTTATCATCTGCACGAGTCGTCCCTTCTGCCATTTTTTCCTTAAAGCGCTTTTTGTACTCGCTCTCTAGCTTTAAATACTTGTCTTTCCAATCGCTGTCTGTTTCTCCGCTTCTTTCTCCCTTATAATTCTGTAGCGCCTCGATTGCGTCACCATGCTCTTCCACGTCTGCTATAGCGTCAATTAATTCGCTTAATGCTTCTTCAAAATCCATACAATATTTACCTCCTTATGTTTAGTGTTACCCTTTTACAATTTCTATTATATCACCACGGAAAGAAAAAGTAAAGTGACATTTTTCTTTTTCTTGAATGTGGGTGAATTGGATATGGGGATAATGTTTGTAAATATGCGTACCATTTTAGCGCGTTCTTTTTACGCTCTTCTTCTTTTTCCACTCCTGCGCGTTCAAAATTCTTTAAAAATACAGACGCTAGATAATCTGGTTCTTTCGTAGACTTACGAAACTCTTCCCACGATATCGGATATTTTGTAGTCTCAATCCACTGTCCGCTACTTACTGTTTCTTCGTCAAGCCAAACGCATTGATAATAACCGCCTGTAATATCATAACCGTGAGCATTTGCCCAGTCCGTGTAGACTGTTGCTGGTGTCCACTGGACTAAACCATAACCCCCATTATAATTTCCCTCTTTTAGCGACTGCCATAGTTCGGGGTTGATATTAGACTCAATCTCCATATTACCTAACATTCCAGCGATTGCATTGAGCGTAAAATCTTTAAAAAACATTGTGCTGTAAAAGACATATGCATTATTTTTCATTTCATCGTCTGTCAAATAACGGTTTCCGTGAATCCACTCTAGGGTCATTCCAGCACTATTGCCATATCGGTATATCTTTGTCCATGCGGACGGCTTTGATACATAAGAATTAATGCTTACTTGGTCGGGTAAGGGATAACGCCCACTGTGCGCTCCCATGGTAGTACCGCCATTCCCTACCCCAGCGCCTTGATATACCATTTCAGTGTGTCCGCTACGCCACACGATGTCGCCAGCTTGCCATGCTTCATTTATACTAATTTCTTTGAACCCTGCTTGTAATAAGTATCCCTCTTCTGTTCTTGTCGTAAACCATGGATTCACTGAGAAAAATCCTGCCTCTGTTAACGCTTTTGATATGAAAGAGCTACAATCATAATAAGTAATACCGTTCACGGTCTGACCTCTTCTATATTGCTGTGAATAGCCAATATTAGGGGCATTGCAGGCGTTGACCGCCCACTGATACGCTATATTAATATTTGGCATTTTTACTGTCCTCCTTAAAAATGTTTCACGTGAAACATTTTGTTCCACGTGAATACAAACTAAATCATGTATAACATATCTTTCGCGTAAACGATTTCAACACCACACGCTCGCGCCAGTCCTCCGCCAAATGTTCCTGGGTGTTCCACCCCGTTCGGGTCTTTACCATCTAATAAGCATAAGATTTCAAGGGCTGTGACTAAGTACTGTGTTTCTCCACGCTTTACATAATGCCGTCCGGCTTTCGCTTTTGTCTTTTTACCAACAAGTCCGTCCTCTGCTATTGTGCGCCCGTAATCCATGTTCATGGCGTGTTGCACTACGCGTACTGCCATTCTTTTTGTGTTTCTTCCCACAATACCATCAACCGCAATTTGGGCACCTGTAAAATTAATGGCGTGTTGCTGTCCCAAGGCAATTAATTCATTTCTTGAGTTTGCGTGCGCTGGTGGACTCTGTGGAACATCGGGTACAGGATTTGAAGCTCCATAGTCTTTATATACGTGGTTTACATCGCATCGACCATTAATTCCGTCAACCGTGCCATTACTGGAATATTGCCAAATATCTACATTGTCTACACCTAACGCATTGGAATATCTAGCAATCCACAGGTCATATCCCCATGTCTCACCTATATAATTCTCATACCATGATTTGCTGGCATAAATACCGGCTTTATAACCGTGTGTCAGCATAGCATCGCAAAAACGCTTTGCGTTGTGCTTTGCTACAGACTGTGTTCCTTTTTCCTCGCTGTCGAAAAATACAGGCAGATTAGGCGTGTGCCCCTGTAATAATCTAAGGCAGTGATTAATTTCACCTTCAATTCTAGCTGTTGTTTTTGCATATGAATAGAAATAGACACCATATGGAATGCCCAACCGCTCACATTCACTCACATTTCTATTCCATTGTTTATCGTCTTGTGATGCCATATCTTGTCCATAACCGCAACGAATGATTACATAGTCCACAGCATTTTTTACTTTTTCAAAATCAATCACTCCGTTATGATATGATATGTCAACTGCTTTTTTTACACTCATTTTTTAATCCTCCTTTTTCTGTTCAAATGTGTCACAAATACGCTGTAATGCAAGTGTGTTATTGTTAACTGCTTCTGTAATATCTGACATTTCTTGTTTGTGTAACTCGTTTAGTTTATCCATGCGTGCATCATTCTTATCTTCTCGATATTTCACATACCACATAGACGCAATTGCTACAACTGTAGGCAGTCCCAACGTGTTAATAGCTGTCATGATTTCCTGTGCCATGATATCACCTCCTTTTTTCTATTATATCACAAATAGAATTATTTGCAAATAAAAAATGTTTCACGTGAAACACTGTTCACGTGAAACATTTTGTGTACGTTACAAAATAATCAATGCAAAGGGAACGCAACGCCAAAAATTGATATCAGACTACTTGTCTATGTGCGTGTATATCAATTACAATGCTTGCATTATTTTGGGTACAGCATTATAATAACATATATCATTAAAACTGTCAATGTTTCACGTGAAACATTAAAAAGATATGACATCAAATATCATGTTCTTACATTCCAAATTTTCAAATAGAAGTAATCCTCTGTTAAAATATTCCCGTAGCATCGTAACGATATAATGTGTTGAATTGACACGAATAGTCGTATTGTCTATGACATCAGTTTTTGTAAAGCATATTCTCGTTGGAAAACTATCGTCTGCTCCTGTTGATACATATAGACAAGTATCATATTTTCTGACATTATACAGGTTATCATTAAATTTAATTGTACAAATATAACGTGATTTTCCACTTGGCTTACCAATTAAACATTCGTTGTCGTTTAGATATTTATTTTCACTAGCGTACGCGTTGTAACTAGCATTTTTAAAAGCTCGTGCAATACCACTTTCTTGATATGCTGTTGATGCATTTTCATTGTAAGTTCGTTCAAACACCCAGCCATCGCCTCGTAAAAATTTTGTGTCTTTTTTTAACATTTTGTTGATGCCAAACTCCTTATAATAAGGGTTTAATAGTGATACTGTATTTGAGGACATATATAGAACCACTCTTCTGTGTTGTTTACCATGACCCGAACTAATTGTGGTACATAACGATAATAACTTATTCACTTCATTTGACAAATATATATTATCTTCATCTTGATACTCATCAAAAAATATAGAGCGTATATTGACAAACAGTCCACGCATTTTTTTATATTTTCTTGCGACATTTAAAGCCAAACAATAACCGCATGGCTCTTCATTGATAAATAACTGTACTAATGAGCCTCGCATCAAGCGCTTTTCAGTCATAACATAACCGTCAAATGCTTCCGCAATATCGCCAAAATAAGTATCTGCACATTCTGTCATATCAATGACATTTCGATATAAATAAATGAACTGATTTTCGGGTCTGTATTTATCTTTTAAAAAATCGGAAACTTGTCTACATTTAATAGAATAACTTTTCCCAGCTGTTCTATTTCCATCTACAATATATATGTCGGGGGTTTTCCCATATTTATCTTTCATGGTCAGCAATCTCTCACAATGATAATAACCATCGTCAAACATTTTAGCACCTCCATTCATGTTTCACGTAATACATTTATTTTATAAAAGAGGTGGCATATAGCCACCCCCTTTAGAAGAAGAAAATTAAAATGGTATTCTCACGGCATCATATTATAAATTTGATACATCTAAAGTACAATTGATATAATCGCGCCCAGCTTTTGTCTTTCCGCTAATTTTAACGATAGAGAATTTTTCACCGTCCATAACACTTTCAATATCTTTCAAAGACTGTCTAAAGGTTGCAGACTGCCCAGAGTACACTTTCTTATCGGGTGTGATAATACTTACAATCTCCTGTATATCTCCGTTATCTTTGATGTCATTAAAGATAATATATCCGTCAACTGGGATAGATTCCCCATCTTCGATATTTTTTAATGGCTCAATGTCGGGCGCTGTGGTCATAAGATACTTTTCAACCTTTGTAAACTCTCTGCTCATTGCTTTAATTTCTACCATGTTATTTACCTCCTGTTTTTCCTTTTAATCTTCCTTTTTCATTTCCTGTAACTCGGTTTCGGTAACAATTTTTTCGCTCTTGACATCTGAATTAAGTAAGAACTGTTCGTCAGTCATTGAACGTTTTTCCAATTTAAATTTAATGTCTAAAATGGAAATAATATCTCCTTTGTACTGTTTTGCAAGCAAGATTTCCGCTTTATCTCTTGTCTTGCAGTTTGGTATTTTTTCCTCAAAGTAATCTTTAATGATTTCGCCCGTCTCCTTGTCTTTATAGATTCTTTGTACAGAAACCTCCGCTGTTACTAATGTTCTTGTAATCATCTTGTTTTCCTCCTTTTTTCTGTTTTTGTGAGTGTGAATGTAATGTAATATGTTTTATTTATTACATTATTATAATAGCACAACGACTAGATATAGTCAAGTGTTATATCATAATTTTATTTTTTATCTAAATCTCTCACATATGTACTGTCTGTGTCAGCATATAAAAATCCATCGCGAATAGTGATAAGTTTAGATATAATCTTAGCGTTGTTTAAATTTGTGTCATTCCCTAAATAATCACTATTCGACATTGCACTTATGCCATAACGATTATTTAATGCAACTTTATTTTTTACTACTGCATTTTTAGCCATCTTTTTTCCTCCTTTTTTCTACTTTATTTATTACATTATTATAATAACACGACACTAAAATATAATCAAGTATTATACCATAATTTTTTTATCTTTTTGTTCGTGAATTTTAAAATCTTTATTCCTTAATATAATTCCGCCCTTTACTCGCTCTGCTTTTAAGTTACATGATTCCATGTTAAGTCCTTGAGATAACTCTGAGATGTCTCTACCCTCTTCAATAAATTTTTGTTTGGCTTGGCTACTCATGCCACACGCTTTAATATCAAGATAAGGCTCACAAGGCTCGTGATTCTCTTCAACTATATGTTCTGCATAAGTCTTTTGACGCTCATAATACGCAAAATCGAACGTGCTTTCACATTTCCAACAGCAAAAATTAGTTGGGTGCTCAACTACTTTATTCGCTTTGTCTAATCCAATCAAATGAATGGAATCCGTGTCAGCGTAACAAAACCTGTCATAATTTGCCATAGCATGACGGATTGTAAAATTCATAGCATATGAAGTAATAGCACTACCTATAGGAATATATCCGACTTTCTTTTCATGCTCTTCGTGTAGAATAAATCTAATAATTCCATCTTCATCGAGATAAGGCTCTTTATACGATGAATTATCCGACATAGCAAATTTCCCGTAAAGATTATTTAAAAAAAGCTTTGCTTTCTGCCTTTTAAAACCTTTTGAGGTTCTCTTTTCTTCTCCGTATTTATCTATATACTCATCGAAAAATCCCTCTCTAGCGTAGAACCATATATAATCATAAATAACCAAATCATAAATATCATAAGTTTCTTGAAACAACTGCCAATCAGTACAAGTCATAGTGAGAGTAACATTGGTATCATGCATCTGTCCGTCAATATCGCGATAATACCGATAATATTCACCCTTATATCTAACATTCGAGCTGTATAAATTTTCATTCGCTTTATACAAGGCACTCTGTCTAATGTGAAGCCATGGGAACGCCCCCTTTTTTAATTGAAATCGACAGTTGAACCGAATAAAAAAATATTTATTAGCGGAGCTTATAAGTTCATCGGGTGGCGCTCCCCTGTGGTATTCACCATGCCCAAACGGGTATTTATTACCGCTGATACTATGCATCATAGATGGATAGAGAGAGTTTACATCATATACATGCCCGTCACCTACTACAGTATGAGCATATTTAGGATTGACATAACACCAGCCACCATGATATGACTTGTGAACATAATCCCACTGGTTCCATACGCCTGTTATTGCTTCGTCTAAGTAATCCTCTCTAATATCGGGAAACAACTTATCATATTGTTTCTTTTGATAAAACCCTTTAAACTCTGCCAAGCAACACGAACCTATCGTTAATTTATCATGCTTTTCGTTGAACATCATTTCTAGCGCTTCTTTTAACACTAACACATCATTTTTAATATATTTCTTTTCATCTTCTGATATATTACAATAGGCGTATCTTTCGCCCTCGTAGTCCATATCTAATTTTTGATGCTTTGTGCCAAACGATTTACCTATATTTTTCAACGAAGAGGGCATAAGCTTCAACGAGTTCCTAATCTCTAAAAAGGTCTTATTCCATTTTAATTTAACCCAATACCACGCTCCCATATCTGAAATACAGGTCTGAAATTGCTTTGAACGCATTTCTTTATCTTTACAGTGCACCCACTCCCAACCCTCTTTCAATAGAAAATCAACTATGAAAGAACCATCAAATGCAAGGTTGTGAAAATATAAAATATTATTGCCGTTCATTGTTAAAAATCTATTTAAGAAATCTCTTATCGAATGAGTTATTGTTACAGTTTCAGTATCGTCATATAACGCCACGTCAGCTCCGCCCCATACTTCTGTACTGTCTTGTTTTTTGCGTTTTTCCTGTTCTACTTTTTCGCCCCACACGGTCGTCTCAAAATCGCAAGCCCAAAAGGTTACTTTCTTTTTTCGTGACATTATATCACCTCATTTTTTACTCTTCTTCTATAGCAATATCTAGCATTTGAATAAAATCTTGAAAGTCTTTTGTTGCACTAAGAGCGCCCATCTTTTTCAATATATTCCAAAACACCGCGTCAACCGTTGCTTTGTCCATGTAGTACTCTGTTGGAAATGCTTCTGGTTCTTTTGAATAGGTATACGCAAATAGCGCCCTATCTCTTTCTGTAGCATTTGACAACAGCGCATCGGTTTTTTCTCTTAACCATGTTGCTACTTTTGGGTGGAAACTGTCTAATGAATCATACCAAGAATCGATAATGACTTCATAGTCTAATACAGGTGTTGCTATATTGACTTGAATACCTGTCTTTTGTAATGCTTTTAATTCCTTTGCGCTAGTGTATTCATGAAATCGAGCATACTCTTGTTCTTGCGGTGTTAATTTAGTGAAAACTCTATTTATTTCAAGCGCGTGCTTTCGCCCATATTCTTTAGACGTTATTATTTCACCTGTAAGCATATTTACAACAGACGCTTTCTCGCGTATCTCTTTAGCTGTCTGTCTTTGCAATCTTTCAATAGATACTTGAGTGGGTTTTTTCACTCGCTTAATTCTCTGTACCTGTACACCCTGTTTTTGCTGATTTCTGACACGTGCTAAATACTTATTGTATTCTTTTGCATATTGCTGTTGCAATATAGACGCTTTTGTTTGTTTCTTTTTTATACGCTTATTTGGCATCTTTTAGTCATCCTCCTTTTGCACTTTTCTTAATAATAAGCCGTGTGGTACGCGAGTATATTCAATGCTGTCTCCTGGATGTATGTCTAAATCACGTATGGCTTCTTTTGGTATCATGACGCGAGCGGTGTAGCCGCCTGTGCCTCCTTTTGTAAACATTACTTTGTATCGTAATAATTGATTTGTTAATTTTGACATGTGTTTTTCCTCCTTATAAAAGATTAAAGACTTTCCATGTGAATTGTGAAAAATATTCAGCTATAAATGATACAGAAGATAAGAAAAGATATAGTAAAAATGTTGCCATGATAACAACGGACAAAATGCCTAAGAAAGAGGATATCTTTTCTAGTTTAGTGTATGGCTCTTTTTCTTCTATAGGTGCGTGCCTTTTTATCCAGTCTATTTCACTTTCGTGTAATGTTTCACGTGAAACATTTTCTGTATAAAGATTGCTAGACGTATCTGTCTCTATATAGTCTTTAATTCCATCTGTCGGATTGACGTAGCTCTGTCCATCAAAACCCACATAAATGTTTTTATTAGTATACAAATTTTCTACCCAGTATGGAGGGTCAACGAATAAGGATATGTAATTGTTTAGTGAATTTTCAGTATAGAAGTCGTGCAATTCTACCCCAAAATCTGTAATGTTATGCAATCTGTATTGAATCATTTATTTTTCCTCCTTTGAATAATATCTTTTTTTCCAATCATAATATAAGGCTCTAATTTTTTTCTCTTCTTCACTGCGCTCCATTTCAGTAAAACTCGATAACTCTAAAAACGCTAAAAGTCTACCTAAATTACTTGACATAGCTATAATTGCATTATCATACAAACCTATAGAAATGTCTAGTTTAAATCTTTCATACTCTTCCTTATATTTCTCATTCATTTATTTTTTCCTCCTTTGAATAATATCTTTTTTCCCAACAATTACACAATTCACGCAATTTATTTTCTTCATTATCTCTCTCGCCCTCTGTGAAGTCTGATAGCTCTAAAAAGGTAGATAACCTACCAATTTGTATAGCCACTGCTACTAAAGATTTATCGTATAAACCTAGCTCTATATCTTGTTTACATAATTCATACGCTATTTTATATTTCTCATTCATTATCATTTTTAT
>UMFK01034492.1_pt1 | contig 15095 bp, 9 predicted proteins | sample 1964981 | NCBI WGS metagenome assembly UMFK01 (sample SAMEA4836043, study PRJEB28245) | human gut metagenome | biome: gut microbiome; material: fecal sample | place: Denmark | collected 2008
TAAAACAATTAAATAGAATTAAAATGAATGCCTCTGTAGCTCAGCTGGATAGAGCGCTTCCGTCCTAAGGAAGGCGTCGCACGTTCGAATCGTGTCAGGGGTATTTTTTAGTGAAAAATGTGCTTTCGCCCGTGCGCAAATAGCTAGTCTGCATGCGGTCATAAGTTCAAATCGAGTATAAGATAACAAAAAAGTCATATCTTTTGATATGACTTTTTAAAAGAATTACCCTGGAGGAGATTCGAATACTTGCTGGAGCTTGCGACGGCAAAAGCAGCTAGTCTGCATGCGGTCATGAGTTCAAATCGAGTATAAGATAACAAAAAAGTCACATCCTTCGATATGACTTTTTAAAAGAATTACCCTGGAGGAGATTCGAACTCATGACCTACCGCTTAGAAGGCGGTTGCTCTATCCAGCTGAGCTACCAGGGCTTATTTTCCCCGTTGCCACATTCAAACTGGTTTGGGTTGAATGTTTGCTTTAGTATGTTTATTTTAGCATACAAAAAATTTCTATGCAAGTATAAAATTTTTAATGTATAATTTTTATATAATTTATTAATATTTAGAGGAATTTTTATGTTAAAAGGAAACGAAATCAGAAAACTTTATTTAGACTTTTTCAAGGACAAGCACCAACATACTATTGTTGAAAGTTCGTCACTTGTTCCTGATAATCCGACTGTATTGCTTACAACCGCAGGTATGTTACAGTTTTTACCTATTTTCTTAGGAATTGTAAAATCTCCATATGATCCCGCTCGTGCAACTTCATGCCAAAAATGTGCTCGTGCCGGCGGTAAGGATTCAGATATTGAAAATGTAGGTAGAACACCACGCCACCATACATTCTTTGAAATGTTAGGTAATTTTTCTTTTGGTGACTACTACAAAAAAGAAATTATTCCTTGGGCATGGGATTTCGTTACAAATGTTTTGAAATTAGACAAAGACAGACTTTGGATTACAATTTTTGAAACTGATGACGAGGCATATGAAATTTGGCGTAGTGTTGGTGTGCCTGCCGAAAGAATTAAGAGAAAAGGCAAAAAAGACAACTTCTGGGGACCTCCGGGGGCTTCAGGTTCTTGCGGTCCTTGCTCAGAAATTCACTACGATTTAGGCGAACAATACAAGTGTGATGATCCAAACTGTGGCATTGATACTTGTGAATGTGACCGCTGGGTTGAAATTTGGAACCTAGTATTTACTGAATTATATCAAGATGAAGAAGGTAATCAATCTCCACTTGAAAAGAAAAACGTTGATACGGGCATGGGCTTGGAACGTATTGCAATGGTTTGCCAAGGTGTTGCATCAACATTTGAAACTGATTTATTAAGACCAATTCTTGATAAAGTTGTTGAAATGAGTGGTGTTCCTTACAAAAAATCAGACAAAACAGATATTTCATTAAGAATCATCACTGACCATGCTCGTTGTGTAACTTTCTTAATCAATGATGGTGTAATTCCAGGAAACGAAGGTAGAAGTTATGTATTACGTATGATTTTACGTCGTGCACTTCGTCACGGTAAGATTTTAGGTATGGATTTACCATTCTTATATAAACTGGTTGATGTTGTAGTTGAAAACTACGGCGAAGCTTATCCTGATTTAATTAAGAATAAAGCTAAAATCGTTGACACTATTAAGAAGGAAGAAGAACGTTTCAACAAAACTCTTGATAGAGGTTACAAATTATTGAATGAATTTATCGACAATAAAAAAGATATTGACGGCGAAAGCGCTTTCAAATTGTATGATACATTTGGTTTCCCATTTGAATTAACAAAAGAAATTGCAGAAGAAAACGGTTTAAAAGTTGACGAAGAAGGCTTTAAAGCAGCAATGAAAGAACAAAAAGACCGTGCAAAAGCTGCAACACAAAAGATTTCTGTAACCGGCGATATCAAATATGCAAAAGTTGAAGAAAAAGTCGGCGCAACAAACTTTGTTGGTTACACTGATTTGGAATGCGATGCTAAAATTCTTGAAACTCTTGACGGTGAAGGTTATATAGATGTTGTACTTGACAAAACTCCGTTCTACGCAGAATGTGGTGGTCAAGTTGGCGATTCTGGTGTAATCGAAAACGATTCAATGAAATTGGAAGTTTTAACAACTTTCAAAGTAAATAAATTATTTGTTCATCGTTGCGAACTTGTAAATGGCGAAGTTGAAATAGGTGCAAGCGTTAAAGCAACAGTTGATAAAGAACGTCGTGGACAAATTAAGGTTCACCACACATCTGCTCACTTGTTGCAAGCTGCATTACAAAAAGTATTGTCAGGCGATGTACACCAAGCAGGTTCTCAAGTAGAAGAAAACAGGATGCGTTTCGACTTCACATTTGACCGTGCTATGACAGAAAAAGAAATTCAAAAGACAGAAGACTTGTTAAATGAATGGATTTCTGAAGATTTAGACGTAACAACAAAAGTTATGAATATAGATGAAGCTCGTCAAACCGGTGCGATGGCTTTATTCGGTGAAAAATACGATGATGAAGTTAGAGTTGTATCAATCGGCGAAGTTTCAAAAGAATTCTGTGCAGGCTGTCATGCTTCTCATACAGGTCAATTAAGACTTGCAAAAATTGTTTCAGAATCTGCAATTGCGGCAGGTACAAGACGTATTGAAGTTGTGGTTGCAAAAGCTGCATTAAATTATTTGACAGAAAAAGCAAATGTAATGGACAAACTTGCAACTAAATTCAAAGCGCACTTTGATGAAGTTGAAGGACGTGTTGATAAACTTATGGAAGAAAACAAAGAACTTCAAAAAGAACTTACAACTGTAAAATCAGCACAAGCAAAAGATAAGTTCAAAGAATTTGCATCAAAAGCGCTTGATATAAATGGCGGCAAATTATTTATTCAAAAAATGGAACAATTAGATTCAAATGCATTAAAAGAAGGCGTTGAAATGCTTGCGAACAAACTTGGTAATTCAATTATTACAGTTGTTGCAGGCACATCAATCTTTGTTAAAGTTTCGGATAACTTTGTTGCAAAAGGCGTAAACGCTGGTAATATCGTTAAAGAGATTGCAGCTGCAACAGAAGGTAAAGGTGGCGGACGTCCACAATTTGCTCAAGGTGCGGTTAAAAATCTGGATAAAATAGATGCAGTTTTAACAGAAATTGAAAATAAATTAAAGGCGTAAGTTTTTATGGTAAATAATAAGGCGCCGAAGGCTTTGCCTTCGGCGCCTTATTATACCTTGATTTCAAAAATAAAGTGGCAAATTTTTGCCACTAAAAAGAATTACGATATTTGAAATTAGTTTTCTATAAGGAGGTTGAAGTGACAATTGTTATAATAACCTAACAAATTGTGTAAAATAATAATAACATATATTGATTGAAAATGTTAGGTTATATTAACATTTTTTTACAAATATGTAATTATAATTTATTTTTCACGTAATCTTTAATCTTTTTAAATGCAGTAGGCGTAATGATGTGTTCTATTCTGCAAGCGTTAATTTCAGCTTCTTCTTGAGATAGTTCAAGAACAGAGCTAAAAAATTTGCATAGAGTAATGTGCTTGTGTGTAATTTCTTTTGCTAAATTAATACCGTCGTTGGTAAGTTCAATTGGTTGATAGCGACCGTATTTTATATATCCTTTTTGCTCAAGACGTTGAAGGGCTTCTGTTACAGAGGCTCTGGCAATTCCGAATTTATTGGCGATATCGATAGCTTTTATCGTTGATTTTGCTTCGATAGTTTCGTAAATAAATTCCAAATAATCTTCTAATGTTGCTGATATTTTTAATTTAGTCATAGTGATACTATAGCACAAAAGTTTTTATGTTATTATTTTTGTAGGGATAAAAGGAGAAATAAAAATGATTTTAAAGATTGAAAGATTAGCGCATAACAAAGTGTTACCGGAATACAAAACAGAAGGCGCAGCCGGAATGGATTTGTGTGCGGCTATTTCAGAACCTATAACATTAAAACCTTTGGAAAGAAAATTAATTCCAACAGGCTTGAAGATTGAATTAGAACATGGTTATGAAGCACAAATTCGTCCTCGATCAGGTTTGTCAATTAAGCATGGTATAACTTTAATTAACTGTATCGGTACTATTGACGAAGACTACAGAGGTGAAGTGTGTATTCCTGTTGTAAACGTTTCAAATGAAGAATACACAATTTTGCCTGATGAAAGAATTGCACAAATGGTAATTGCAAAATACGAACAAGCAAAAATAGAGGTGGTAACTGAATTAACAGAAACTTCACGAGGCGAAGGCGGTTTTGGCTCAACTGGCAAATAACATCCCGCATTATGCAATAATTAACAAAAACATGGAGGAAAATATGACTATTGAAGTTAAGCCGTTGAATGCGGTTGTTTATAACCAAGATAAAGTAAAAATGGAGGATGTTATAGCACCGCCATATGATGTAATCCTTGACGATTACAGGGATGAACTTGAAGCCCGTAGCGATTATAATGTTGTAAAATTAATATTGGCAAACAATTCGACAAATTTAGATGATAAAAACAATCGCTATAATGTGGCTTTTGAAAATTATCAAAAATGGCTTAGCGAAAAAGTTTTGGTAAAAACAGAAAAACCTTGTATTCTTTACTTAATCCAAAATTATGAAAAAAATGGCAAAAAGATTACAAGAAAAGGTTTTATTGCACGAAATCGTATTGAAGATTTTGAAAGCAAAAATATTTTACCTCACGAATATACAATGGGCGGCCCAAAAGCGGACAGATTAAATCTTACAAAAAAATGTAAAGCTAATTTCTCTCAAGTATTTTTGGTATATTCAGATTCACAAAAACAAATTGAAAACGCAATCGACTACTCTCAAAAACCATTTATTGATGTTACTGACGACTTAGGTGTTCAAAATATTGTGTATAAAATTGATGATGAAAAAACTTTAACTTTGATTGAAAATGTTTTAAGTGATAAAACATGCCTTATTGCAGACGGTCATCACCGCTACGAAACGGCAATGAATTATAGAAACGAAATGCGTAAAACTGTTTTAAACTCAATAGGCAACGAACCTTGGAATTATGTAATGAGTTATTTTACAAACTTAGAGGATGATTTACTAATCTTCCCGACTCACCGTATTTTAACTCGTTCAATAGATAAAAATGATTTGTTGGAAAAAGTGAAAAAATACTTTGATGTTGAAGAAATTTCTTTTGATGCAAATACAAAAGATGCAATGCGTATAAAGCTTTTGGAAAATATTGAAAAGTCTTCAAAAGAGCGTATTTCAATGGGCTTGTACTTAAAAAATCAAAATAAATTTTATTTGTTGAAATTAAGAGAAGATGTAGATGACATTCTTGATGAGTATAAAGTTCCGGAAGTTTTGAAATCATTAGACTTAATCGTGTTGCATAAGGTTATTATTTCAAAAGAACTGGGCTATACACAAGAAGAGCAAATGGCACAAGACGGAATTTTGTATATCAAACAAGAGTCAGAAGCCTTTGATATGATTGATAACGGTACAGCAGAAGCTTCATTTATAATGGCATATCCAAAAATTCAAGATATAAAACGAATTTCAGAAGCTGGTGAACGTATGCCACAAAAGTCAACATATTTTTATCCAAAATTACTTTCAGGAATAGTGATAAATCCATTAGAAGATTAATTATAAGAACATAAGATAAAAAATAACGAATCCCGCCGTTCAATTAAAATTGAACGGCGGGTACGTTATAAAAAAACTAAAAATATTAACTAATGTAACATATTTTAGATAATGTAAATAGGCTAATAACAAAGCCTAGTCATGGAAGTCAGCTTTTGAAACATGTGTATTCATGTCGTAGTCATGAATACCGCTTTTTAAAACATGTCAAATCATGTCTGCACATGCATTACAGAGATTTAAAACATGATTTGTCGTATGCCTATTATAATTGAGCTTTATTAAATATAAAAGGCTGAAAGTCATGTGTTGCATGACTTTCAGCCTTTTAATATCCTTGGAGAATAATAACTATAAGATTTTACACGGAATATAAAATGGATAATAAAGATATTAATAAGGAATTAGTAATTCCCGTAATGCACTGTTTTAATGACAACTATGCAATACCGGCAAGTGTTGCGTTTTTATCTATGCTTGAAAATGCAAACAAGAATTATTTTTATAAGTTGTATGTTTTGCATTCTGATATAACGTTACAAAATCAAAAAATTTTGATGTCTATAATATCAAGGTTTAAAAATGCCAGTCTTGAGTTCGTAAATATGAATAATAAATTTAAAGATTTATTTGAACAAACAAACTCAAAAGGTCACTACACAAAAGAGATGTTTTATAAATTTTGCGCACCGTCATTATTTCCTCAATATGACAGAATAATTATTACTGATGTTGATGTTGTTTATTGCGGTGATATTTCAGAGGAATTTGTTAAATTCAAAGATGACGAAGAGAATTACCTTGCAGGCATAAGAGGTGTCATGAAAAAAGGCGGACACATCGAAACCATGTATAAACAAATTTATTCTGATTTTACAGAAGAAGAAAGAGAGAAGTTACTAACAGGTGCTGGTTATTGGATATTTAATCTAAAGAAAATGAGAGAAGATAACTGCGAAGAAAAATTTTATAACTTTGCGATAAAAAATTCATACAGAATAAAACAACCTGAACAAGATACCGTTAATATTATTTGCGCACCTTTCATAAAATTATTGCCAATAAATTCAATGGTTTGTACGTATGCTTATGATACTTACAAAACGAAAGAAGACATGAAACAGGATGTATTCAATTCGGCGGATGAAATTGCCTATGCTTTAGATCATCCAATTCAGTTACATTACGCAACTTCAGTAAAGCCTTGGAACTCAATTGACTGTACAAAGTCTAATGTTTGGTTTGAATACATAGCAAAAACACCATATTTAAGAGATGTTTTGAGTTATTTTAAAGGAATCCTTCCTAAAAGCAATTATTATTTGTTTAATTTAATTAGAGCTGTCAAAATCGACCAAAATAAAGTTAAATTGTTTGGTTGTATTCCATTGAATAAAAGATAGTCGTATGCTTAGTTCAAAAAGCATGCTGAAACATGGTCGTTTCCGACAGTCATCAATTCAGGAACTTTTTTATTGCAAAGATTTGGAATGCAAAATTTGCAACGATTGTGGAACCTGCAACCTTCAATGTTATCCATAATTGATGGCGGGTGACCTTTTATGACTGAAAGTTTACGCTCTCTACTGCTCGGTATTGATTTTATTAACCCAAGAGAGTACGGATGATTTGTGTTGTCAAAAAATTCTTTTGTATGAGCATTTTCAACTATTCTACCTGCATACATAACAGAAACTTCATCAGCATGTTCACTAACAAGCGCTAAATCATGCGTGATTAAAAGAATTGATGCCCCAACATCTTTTTTTATGTCCCCAAGAAGCTTCATTATTTGGGCCTGAATAGTTACGTCTAAAGCTGTAGTCGGTTCATCTGCAATTATAAACTCTGCATTGCAAGCAAGCGCCATGGCAATAATAGCACGCTGTTTCATACCTCCTGAAAATTCGTGAGGGTATTGGTTAAAACGCTCTTTTGCAGACGGAATTTGAACCATTTCTAATGCTTCAATAGCTTTTTTCTTTGCATCATTACCCTTTAAGTTTTGATGCAATTTGATAATTTCTAAAAGTTGATTGCCAACAGTATAAAGAGGATTTAAAGAAGTCATTGGATCTTGCGGAATAAGTGCAATGTGTGAACCTCTTAATTCTCGGGTGTGTTTTGAATCAAGTTCAAGTATATCTTTGTTTTTGAATAAGATTTTTCCACCTTTTATAGAAGCAGTTTTGGGCAAAAGTTTTATAATACTCATTGCTGTCATGCTTTTTCCACAACCGGATTCTCCGACAAGAGCATGCATTTCACCCCTTTTTATTGATAGTGAAACGTCAAAAAGAGCTTGCCTAAAGCCTTCTTCTGTATTGAATCCTAAATTCAAATTTTTAATTTCTAATATATTTGACATGTATATATATATATTATACATGTACATGTGCAAATTTCATCATCTAAATATTTAATATACAAAAAAGCATGGAATTTTCATCCCATGCTTTAATTTAATCTTGTAAAATTCTTACTATAGAACGTTTTTACCTAAGTTAGCTTTTGCTCTTGTAAGTTCTTTAATGCGTTTTTCGTTCTTTTTAACTTGTTTTTTCATGTTAGAACGTTCGTTTTTGATAAATTTGTATTGATTATCAATATCAGCATATTTAGCCTTACATACATTTTGGTCGGCTCTAATGTCTTCTAATGCTGTATCAATTTTTGCAATTGCGCCTTGCAAATCTGCATTTCCTGTGATTGTTTGAGTGCTGGTAGCTTTAGTATCAACATAACCTTGGCTAGAAGAAGTAGCAGAAGTTGTTGAAAGAGTTGATTTTGTTGAAGTTGTACTTGTTGTGTTTGGCACAGAATAAGCTGTATCGTCAAAGTTTAACGGTGTAAAAGCATTACCATCCGCAAATGCCGGAGTGATAGAAAGCATGATTCCTGCTGTAAGTAATAAGCATGTTTTATTAATTTGCATGTCAATCTCCTTTATATATATATTCATGTAATTAGATAGAAACAGTTTAAATGAGAACCCTAAAAAAAGGAAATAGTTAACATAACTTAATATGATTTTAAAATTAAAATTTTTGAGAAAATTAAGCTATTGTTGAAATTTAGACAATTACCCGAATGGGTAATATGTAAAAAATTACCTAATTTTGAAGTTTTGTAAACAAAATAAAAAATAATTTCAAAAAAGGTGTTGACAAAAAATATTGAAGGTGTAACATAATAAGTACGGAAGCGAACGAAACGAAAAACGAAATCGAAAGCAACCGTTAAGGAATTAGAGGAATGGCTCCTAAAGATTTTAAATCTGCCAGTTCTAAACCCAGCCGAAGGGATTACTATTAGAAGTAATGTTAAGGACACAATAAACCTTAATTTATTGATGCCGAGTAAAGAGATTGAACATTGAAAAAAGAATAGCTGAAAACGACTAAATATACTTGTTGATTCTAACAAAATATGATTTAGGACAAAATACACAAGCAAAAGCTAGTGTTAAAACAACGTCGAGCAGTTTATCGATTAGCCTCGATAAACGATGGACATAAACTTTCTGACAATGGAGAGTTTGATCCTGGCTCAGGACGAACGCTGGCGGCGTGCTTCATACATGCAAGTCGAACGAGAAGCCAGAGCTTGCTCTGGTGGAAAGTGGCGGACGGGTGAGTAATATGTAGGAAATCTGCCCTAGAGAGGGGGACAACAGAAGGAAACTTCTGCTAATACCCCATATGAGCTTGGTTGAAATACCAATCTTGAAAACTCCGGTGCTCTAGGATGAGCCTGCACCTGATTAGCTTGTTGGTGGTGTAATGGACTACCAAGGCGACGATCAGTAGCTGGTTTGAGAGGATGATCAGCCACAATGGGACTGAGACACGGCCCATACTCCTACGGGAGGCAGCAGTAGGGAATTTTGCGCAATGGGCGAAAGCCTGACGCAGCAACGCCGCGTGTGTGATGACGCCCTTCGGGGTGTAAAACACTGTCAGTAGGGACGAATTTTGACGGTACCTACAGAGGAAGCACCGGCTAACTCCGTGCCAGCAGCCGCGGTAATACGGAGGGTGCAAGCGTTGTCCGGAATCATTGGGCGTAAAGAGTTCGTAGGTGGTTTGTTAAGTCTGGTGTCAAAGCCCGAAGCTCAACTTCGGTTCGGCATCGGATACTGGCAGACTAGAATGCGGTAGAGGTAAAGGGAATTCCTGGTGTAGCGGTGAAATGCGTAGATATCAGGAGGAACATCGGTGGCGTAAGCGCTTTACTGGGCCGTAATTGACACTGAGGAACGAAAGCCGGGGTAGCAAATGGGATTAGATACCCCAGTAGTCCCGGCCGTAAACGATGGATACTAGGTGTTGCGGGTATCGACCCCTGCAGTGCCGTAGCTAACGCGATAAGTATCCCGCCTGGGGAGTACGCACGCAAGTGTGAAACTCAAAGGAATTGACGGGGACCCGCACAAGCGGTGGAACATGTGGTTTAATTCGAAGCAACGCGAAAAACCTTACCAGGGCTTGACATCTGAGGAACCTTTGTGAAAGCAGAGGGTGCTCTTCGGAGAACCTCAAGACAGGTGGTGCACGGTTGTCGTCAGCTCGTGTCGTGAGATGTTGGGTTAAGTCCCGCAACGAGCGCAACCCTCGTCGTTAGTTGCATACAGCAGTATACTTCTGTATTGCTCTCTAGCGAGACTGCCGGTGATAAACCGGAGGAAGGTGGGGACGACGTCAAATCATCATGCCCCTTATGTCCTGGGCTACACACGTGTTACAATGGCTAAGACAGCGAGCAGCCAACCCGCGAGGGTGAGCAAATCTCTTAAACTTAGTCTCAGTTCGGATTGCACTCTGCAACTCGAGTGCATGAAGTCGGAATCGCTAGTAACCGTAGATCAGCACGCTGCGGTGAATACGTTCCCGGGTCTTGTACACACCGCCCGTCACACCATGGAAGTCGACCACGCCCGAAGTGCGCAAGCTAACCATTTGGAGGCAGCGTCCTAAGGCAGGGTTGGTGACTGGGGTGAAGTCGTAACAAGGTAGCCGTACCGGAAGGTGTGGCTGGATCACCTCCTTTCTAGGGAGATTAAACGGTAGCAACACTAGGTTGCATATGTAAACCGTTCATCCCAAGGTCGTAACTTGATGAAACTGATAAGTTTTAACTAAATCATTTTGATTATCAGTGGAGAGTTAATCTCAAGTATATGTTTTCAGGCTGTTCCTCTTTCAATGCTCGTCATTGAATTGTACATTGAAAATTGCATAAGATTATAAGCGTAAATATCATTTGGATATTTTAAGTATTGAGAAATACTGTTATCTAAAAAGATATGCGTAAATCATCAATGATAACTACAATTGAGTTTATCGAAAGATGAGCTCAGTATTAGGTAAAGCTACAAAGAGCTAATGGAGAATGCCTTGGTACTGACAGCCGAAGAAGGACGCGTAAAGCGGCGATACTCCAGGGGGAGTTGCTAAAAGGCCTTGATCCCTGGGAATCCGAATGGGGAAACCCTATAAGGTTAAAACCTTATAACCCTTGAATGAATCAATAGTTCAAGAGGAGGAAAGTCTGTGAACTGAAACATCTTAGTAACAGAACGAAAAGAAAATAAACCAATGATTCCGAAAGTAGCGGCGAGCGAAATCGGAAGAGCCTAAACCTTGTGTACGTGATAGACTGCATTCGTTGTGCACAGGGGGTTGTGGGACTTTCAGAATATGTAGCAGCATATTCAAAGAGTTACAAAGTTATTTAATAGTTGAATACAACTGGAAAGTTGAGCCATAGACGGTGATAGCCCAGTAAACGAAATTAAATAGCCTCTTGAAAGTATCCCGAGTACGGCGGGGCACGTGAAACCCTGTCTGAATCCTCCACGACCATGTGGAAAGGCTAAATACTAGTCAGTGACCGATAGTGAACGAGTACAGTGATGGAAAGGCGAAAAGAACAGTGAGAAGCTGAGTGAAATAGATCCTGAAACCGTTAGCTTACAACCAGTCAGAGCACTATCAATAGTGTTATGGCGTGCCTGTTGAAGAATGAGCCGGCGAGTTATCTTATGTTGCAAGGTTAAGGAGTTGACATCTGGAGCCATAGCGAAAGCGAGTTTGAATAGAGCGTTAAGTAACATGAGATAGACCCGAACCCTGGTGATCTAACCATGTCCAGGATGAAGCGTAGGTAACACTACGTGGAGGTCCGAACCAACCGATGTTGAAAAATCGGTGGATGAGGTGTGGTTAGGGGTGAAATGCCAATCGAACTAGGAGCTAGCTGGTTCTCCCCGAAATGCGTTTAGGCACAGCGTTAGATTTATCTTACAGGAGGTAGAGCACTGGTTTTGTGCGGGCGGCGAAATGTTGTACCAAACAATGTCAAACTCCGAATGCCTGTAATGTTACTATCTAGCAGTGAGACTACGAGTGCTAAGATCCGTGGTCAAGAGGAAAACAGTCCAGAACGTCAGTTAAGGTCCCTAATATATGCTAAGTGGTTAAGGAGGTAGAGTTGCTGCGACAACCAGGAGGTTGGCTTAGAAGCAGCCATTCCTTGAAAGAGTGCGTAATAGCTCACTGGTCAAGCGACTCCGCGCCGAAAATACACCGGGACTCAAGCATATAACCGAAACTACGTGATTAAAGTTTACTTTAATCGGTAGGGGAGCGTTTTGTTGTAGGTTGAAGTCAGATCGTAAGGACTGATGGACGAAGCAGAAGTGAGAATGTCGGCATAAGTAGCGAAAACATTGGTGAGAATCCAATGCACCGTAAACCTAAGGTTTCCCCTGGCAGGCTCGTCCGCGGGGGGTTAGTCGGAACCTAAGACGAGGCCCAAAGGCGTAGTCGATGGACATCAGGTTGATATTCCTGAACTATCTGGTAATCGTTATCAGATGCGGAGGGACGCAGGAGGATAGGCAAGCAGCAGATCGGTAGTTGCTGTTTAAGCGTGTAGGTAGAAGTAGTAGGAAAATCCGCTATTTCGTTATAAACTGAGGCGTGATGAGGAGAGTCTACGGACTCGAAGTTGTTGAATCCACACTGCCAAGAAAATCTTCGCAATCGAGATTATCCGGTATCCGTACCGTAAACCGCCACAGGTAGGTTGGTAGAAAATACTAAGGTGCGCGAGACAACTCTCGCTAAGGAACTCTGCAAAATCACCTCGTAACTTCGGGAGAAGAGGTACCCTGCTAGCGTGTAAGCACTTGCTGCTGAAGCGTGATAGGGTCGCAGTGAATAGGCCCAAGCGACTGTTTACCAAAAACACAGGTCTCTGCTAAGTCGATTAAGACGATGTATAGGGGCTGACGCCTGCCCGGTGTCGGAAGGTTACGCGGAAGAGTTAGAACTTCGGTTCGAAGCCCTGAAGCTAAGCCCCGATGAACGGCGGCCGTAACTATAACGGTCCTAAGGTAGCGAAATTCCTTGTCAGGTAAGTTCTGACCCGCACGAATGGCGTAACGATTTGGGCGCTGTCTCGGCGAGAGGCTCGGCGAAATTGGATTATCCGTGAAGATACGGATTACGTGTACCAGGACAGAAAGACCCTATTGAGCTTTACTGTAGCTTGAAATTGAATTCGGGTTCTTATTGTGCAGTATAGGTGGGAGACTTTGAAGCAAGAGCGTCAGCTTTTGTGGAGTCATCGTTGAGATACCACTCTGTAATAATTTGAATTCTAACTGTGATCCCTCTAACAACAGGGCACGGGACAGTTTCTGGTAGGCAGTTTGACTGGGGCGGTCGCCTCCTAAAATGTAACGGAGGCGTTCAAAGGTTCCCTCAGGTTGGTCGGAAATCAACCGTTGAGTGCAATAGCAAAAGGGAGCTTGACTGTGAGACTCACAAGTCGAACAGGTACGAAAGTAGGATATAGTGATCCGGTGGTTCTGTATGGAAGGGCCATCGCTCATCGGACAAAAGTTACCATAGGGATAACAGGCTTATCTCCCCCAAGAGTCCACATCGACGGGGAGGTTTGGCACCTCGATGTCGGCTCGTCGCATCCTGGAGCGGTAGTACGTTCCAAGGGTTGGGCTGTTCGCCCATTAAAGCGGCACGCGAGCTGGGTTCAGAACGTCGTGAGACAGTTCGGTCCATATCCGGTATGCGCGCAAGAGATTTGAACGGAGTCTTCCTTAGTACGAGAGGACCGGGAAGAGGGAACCTCCAGTGTACGGGTTATTCTGCCAAGAGTAAACGCCCGGTAGCTGTGTTCCAAGCGGATAAGTGCTGAAAGCATATAAGTACGAAGCCCACCGTAAGATGAGATCTCTCATGACACAAGTCAGTAAGTTCCCACGAAGATCACGTGGTTGATAGGTCAGAGATGTAAGTATGGCAACATATTCAGTCGACTGATACTAATAGAACGAGGGCTTTTCCTAAATTCTAGGTTATCCTAGAGGTTAGATGAATTGCGCTTGTCGCTTTTAATCTTTATGCAGCTTTCAACGCACAGCGTATTTAAAAGAATTCGCTGGTGTCCAAGAGTGAGGAAACCACCCGTTCCCATCCCGAACACGGTCGTAAAGACTCATTTCAGTGAAAATACTTGGCGGGCCACCGCCTGGAAAGATAACCCGATGCCAGCATCTAATTTTCAAAGAAGGTCAATTTAACAAAAGTTATTTTGACCTTCTTTTTTGTTTGAATTTATAACAAAAGAGGAAACCACCCCCTCTCGCAAAACTTGACATTAAGTCAACTTTTGCTCGGCAGAGTCCATCGCTTACACGTTCGTAAGGACTTATTTAAGTAAAAATATTTGGTAGATAACACCGCTCTGGAAAGATAACCCGATGCCAGCATCTAATTTTCAAAGAAGGTCAATTTAACAAAAGTTATTTTGACCTTCTTTTTTTGTTTAGAATTATGTCAAAAGATGGATGGCATAATCTTGCAATTTCAATCCTAATGTCATCCCACTCTGCCGAGCAAAATAATCCAGCGAATTGTTTTCCGAGAGGTTGATGCGGAATCTCTCCTTTAGAACATAAGACTATAAGACTTTAAGACTTTAATACGATAAGTCATTTATTATTAAAATGACTTTTTAATTATAGTTCGACTTATACACTTAACCCTTACTTATTAACTGGAAAGATCCCGTGTCGTAGCACGGGATGACGATATGTTTTAACCATATATATCTATATTTTCTCTAGAGAAACTTTTTTAGGTGGGTTGTATGTTTTTATTTTATACGTTATAATGAAGAATATTATTATTTGAGGATTTTTTATATGAAAAAGTTATTTGCTTTTAGTTTAGCCGAAGTTTTAATAGCTTTATCAATTATTGGTATTGTAGGAGCTTTAACTCTTCCAAACGTTAAGAAAACATATCAACAAAAAGAAGCACATTCAAAGGCTACTAAGGTTCAACATGTTCTTGATACTGCAACGGTTACATTATTGCGTGACAAAGACTCTTTTGAAAATATTGTGCGAGGAAA
>UMFK01018947.1_pt1 | contig 14918 bp, 7 predicted proteins | sample 1964981 | NCBI WGS metagenome assembly UMFK01 (sample SAMEA4836043, study PRJEB28245) | human gut metagenome | biome: gut microbiome; material: fecal sample | place: Denmark | collected 2008
CAAGGTAGCTCCTTTAAGCAAATAGGTAGTCAAACGCAAATGGAGATTTTAGCAAAACACCCATTCTCTTTGCAAGGCACCATCACAAGGCCACCATATATACTGACGCCCGCTTTCCTATGAATAGAACCCTGGAATGCGATGGGCTCGATCAAATACGCAGTTGTATTGAAGCCACTGATACTCATGGATCGAATCGGTGAACGCCGAAGGCGCCGTGCCAACCTTGTCGCCGAATGCGGTAGTGAAGTATCGAGCCGTAATTACCGGGTGTTCCATGCGAAGATCCGCCAAGTATTCCTGGTATGGCGAAAGCTGCACCCCTGCCGTCTGAAACAGAACCGTAGACAGATAGTTTAGCGAAACCACCGAACCCTTCTGGATCGATTCGGTGTTCAAATTGTAGTTGCCCCACATGAAGAAGGGGGTTTTATGAAGTTGAGCCGTGGTTTCCAGGTCGAGATCGTTCTCATCGGCAAACCAGTTTGAGTAAAATTCATTGGAAAGGCGCGGCTCATGGTCGCCGAAGAAAAGCACAACCATGGGTTCGTCTACCGTTTCGAGGTATGAGATGAGCTGACGGTAGTTCGCCTCGTCGGTCGGGTAGCCGCGAGCATAATCCAAATCAACGTCGAAGTCTTCTATGCCCTTGTATACTTCGAAGCCAAAGCGGTCATACACTTTCACGCGGTTGTATCCAGCACGCTCATAGGCATGCATGGCCATGGTGCTGTGACCAGCAAGCAACGACGCCAGGCTGGGCGTTTCCGTGTCTATAAACTGAACATACGGGGTATTCCCCTTGAAATAGGCCATGGAATTGCCCGTTAAGAACTCAAACTCAGAATTGGCTGTACCCGTGCCCATATCCGAGGAAACGGCGCAGGTGCCCGAAACCACGTCGCCGCGATTCATGAGTAAACGCACGTAGGGCATTGGATCGGTGCTTGTTTCGCAGCCCTCCAAGTAGGTGGTCAGGTCGGAAAACGATTCGTTCATCACCACCACGATATTGGGAGATCCTTCGGTTGCTATGGTAGGCATTCGCCCGAAGGGTCGCCTCGCCCGGCATCATCCCGCAGCACCGCGCCCAGACCATTGCCGAGCCATCCCCGCAACGTCAAACTTGCACCGCACCCGGATCATCCTGCAACGCCGAACTTGGGCCGCGCCGTCCCCGATACCACCCTGAACCTTTTGTAGGGGGATTGAAAACAGAAATACGGCTCGAATTGCAACTTTTTTGCGATTAGGGATTGTTGCGGGCTCCCCGATCGCGGATCACAGTGCAAAAGCGCACATAATCGGCTATGCAGCAGCCTATTTCCGCTTTAGAGGATCAGAAAAGAGTCCCTAATCGCAAAAAAGTTGCAAAAATGATGAGATTTTTGTTTTTCGGCGGATCGATTACCGCAATAGGGCAGATCCAACAAAGGGCGAATCACCCCTACAGGGCGGATCGCACAAAAAACGTGCAGAGCCCCTGCGGCTACAGCGGGCCAAAACCCGCGAATGAGGGGATATGGGCAAGAGGGGGTATAGGCAAAAGCTATCCTATTGCCCAAAACAAAATGGCGTCCACTGAATGCAAAAGGCCCACCGTACGGCGGGCCTTAGTTGCGAAGTGGTGCGCCGTGAGGGAATCGAACCCGCGGCCTTGGGATTAAAAGTCCCCTGCTCTACCAGCTGAGCTAACGGCGCACATGCATAAAATGCAAGTATGTATTCTAACGGGCAAGTCCCTCTGGGTCAACTTGCCATTTTTCAAGCGTACCTCTTTTAGCTATTTCGCCTATTTTTGCCGCTTCCCCAACCACGCAGGCGGGCCGCCCCGCCTATTCCCACGTCACAAATTCGACGCCTGCAACCTTACCCGAGTCGATAGCAAGACGGGCAATGCCCCGCTTACTGCCACCACGCGGCTTGCTAGCGCTTCCCGGGTTCAAATACAGAACCCCGTCGATAAGCTCTTCGCGGGGAATGTGAGTGTGTCCATGCACTACCACACGCACATCTTCGGCAACGGTGCCAATATCTTCGGGGCGATGCGTCATGAAAAAGCGCACCCCACCAATACGGGGAGTCGCAGTGAAGGGGATATTCATCCCCCGCAGACTGGAATCGCAATTGCCCAACACCGCAACCGTTGGAGCGATGGCGTCAAGCTCCATAAGAATAGTCGGACGCTCAACGTCACCCGCACACAGAATCATGTCACACGGCCGCAAGGCATCGTAGGCCTGCTCGCTCAAATGGCCATGAATATCCGAAATCACGCCAACAAGCATATTCAGCTCCTTCGTTTTGACGAGAATGAAAGCACCCGCCCTGGACGGGATGGGAAGAAGACGGGGCAAGAAACAAGTCGACCACGATGCAGCTACCAGCGCATAAGACCGCGACGCAGGCAGGATCGCAATTGCCGCGCCACGAATGGGATTGCAGTTGTCACTAGCAGAACCGCAGTTGCCAACCTTCAGGACAAAGTCCGAAGCGTGGGACGGCGCGGCAAACGCAAGACAAAACAAGCGAGCGAGGCTCCGCCCTTTACAGGGCCTCAGGATTCAGGCAGTCCTTCGGACGAACACCCGTAACCACATCGATTGCGGCCTGCATGGCACGCGTACGCAGCTCGATGCCCGATTCCTCAGACCAATACGCCACATGCGGGCTGAACACCGTATGAGGAGCTTTCATCAGCGGATGACCTGGATCGACTGGCTCGCCTTCGAACACGTCAATGCCAGCACCCCACAGTTTATCCGCCTGGAGAGCTTCCGCCAAAGCAAGCGTGTCGATAACCGCGCCGCGTGAAGTGTTCACCACTACCGCGCTATCCTTCATGAGCGAAATGCAGCGGGCATCAAGCAGATGATGGGTGTCGGGGGTTAGAGCCGTATGGAAGCTAACCACATCGGCGCACTTCAGTAGCTCTTCGTACTCCAGGATGTCGTAGCCTTCGGGCGTGCGGCGGCCCGGCGTAAGAGAGCGCGAACAACACACCACCTTGAAGCCCAGGCCAGCAGCCTTGCGAGCAGTGGCACGACCGATTTCACCCATTCCCACCACGCCAAATACACGGCCGAACACCTGGCCATACGGACGATGGCGCGTGTAGTCCCAAATGCCGGCGCGCATATCGGCATCAGTTTCGTTCAAGCGACGCAGCACGCAGAGCGCCAACGTAATAGCATGGTCGGACACCACTTCAGTACCATAACCAGGCACTACGCATACCGCAGTGCCGTTCTTCGTTGCCGCAGGCACATCGATATCGTCGTATCCGATGCCCGTTCGGCTTACCACGCGCAAATTAGGCAGCTCCTCAAACACCTTGGGCGGAAACTTACCATAGGAAGTAACCACACCATCGGCATCGGCAGCATTGCGGATGATAGCTTCGGGCTCACGCTCGTTGAACAGGGCAATGTCAACACCTGCATCCTTCGCCATACGCACTTCAAAGTCGTTGTTTTCGAAGTCGGTGTCAACAATAACGATTTTCGGCATTGCTACCCCTTTCTACCACCATTGGGTAACGGTCCCTGATTGGCTGAGGGAAACCGGCTCGCTCTTCGTTTGCGGCTCCATCTTGGTGATGATGCCGAAGAAATCTTTGATGCGCGCAAAGAATTCCCGTTGCTCGTAAGAATCCTTATTGGAGTAGTCGCTCAGATCGCTTGCAACACCACGTGCGTCGATGCCGAAACCACGCGCATCGTACACAGCACGATACAAATGGTACTCCTGCGTAACGATAACGCAGCGCTGCACGTTGAATACATTCTTCAAGCGGTACATGCTGTCGTATGTGGAAAGGCCCGCATGATCACAGAAAATATCTTCGGCGGGAATCCCGTTGGCCTTTGCGTACTTCGCCATGGCCATGACCTCGTTGTATGAAGAGTCGCTATTGTCGCCGCTCATGATGATTTTCGGGGCAACCCTAGCGTTGTATAGGTTGTCGGCAACATCAAGGCGATCTTTCAGAACAGCTGAGGGGCTGCCGTCCCAGTTGATGCCTGCGCCCAACACCACAATAGCGTCAGCTTCGAACGCATCTGCATTAGCGGCTGCTTGAGCCTGAGATTCAAAAGCAGGGCGCGTGCTTGCGCAAACCCAAGCATTGATCCCCAGAGGAACGCCCACCACAACAAGCGCAACAAACAGCACGAAGCCGATAACGGCTTCGATTAAGCGGCGGAGGCATCCTTTTTTTCGTTTAGTTCCCATAGGTTTCGATCATAGCAAACGTACGTAAGAGTTTCGGAACCTCCACGTTGTCCGCGCGTTTTGTTCGTACGCAGCCTGCTCTTCTCCCCTCTCTTCCCGCACGAAGGATCGGGGCTGCCGTGGGTCGTCGGGACGCGTGGTGAATACCGTGATACTTTGCCCCCGCACGGAAAAAGGGGATACGGCAAGACAGCGCTCTCGGCAATGTTGCCCGTGGCTTTTCGCAGATGCCCCCCTGCGAGGAACCGGAGATACGGCGTGCCTTCGGTATGCGGCATAAAGAAAGAGAGCTGTCAGCCCCCTCACCTCGACCTCGCACTTCACTCTGAAATCCGCGCGCATAAGAAAGCCTCCCATTTCTCGCTTCCAAGAAATGGGAGGCAGTTCACAAGCAGATCTGGCCCCTAAAAACACATTCTGGCTATTTTGCCACCACATTGACCAGGCGGCCCGGGATAACAATAACCTTCTTGATGTCCTTACCAGCGGTTGCGTCAGCAATGGCCTCCAAGGCCGTTTCGCGAATGGCGTCTTCCGCAGCATCGGAAGCAACGGTGATCTTGGCCTTCACCTTGCCGTTAACCTGCACCGCCAGCTCAACCTCGGAAGCCTTAGCGGCATTCGGGTCGAACTCAGGCCAAGCTTCCTTGTGCACAGAAGTTTCGTTGTCCAAAACATCCTGCCACAGTTCTTCGGCCCAATGGGGAGCCATCGGAGCCAACAGCTTCACGATAACCTCGGCAATTTCCCTATCGAAGGCAACAAGCTCGGCGTTGGCGGCACGATCTTCGGCGGAGTTTTTGCGCAGGTAATCGCCTGTAGCATTTACCAATTCCATGATGGCTGCAATAGCCGTATTGAAATTGTTGCGAGCGAAGTCGTCGATGACCTTGCCAACCACGCGATGGCGCTCGCGCAGAAGCTCATCATGAGCCTTCTTTGCTTCTTCCGCCTTCGCGCCAGCTTGGAAGGAAGTTTCCTCCCCGGCCTTCCCTGCAAGATCGTTCACCATACGCCAAGCACGATTCAGGAACTTGTACATGCCAGCCAGGCCGTCTTCATTCCACTGCAGCTCCTTGTCAGGCGGAGCCATGAACAGGATATAAGCACGCACTGCATCGGCGCCGTATCCAGCGATCATGTCTTCGGGGCTAATAACGTTGCCCTTCGACTTCGACATTACCTCGCCGTTTTCATCGAGAACCATGCCCTGGCACAATAGGTTCGTGAAGGGCTCGTCGAAGTTGAGCATACCCATATCACGCAGTACCTTCGTGAAGAAGCGGCTATACAGCAGATGCAGGATAGCGTGCTCAATACCGCCAATATACTGGTCGACTGGCATCCAGCGGTTTACGCGGTCGGGAGAGAAAGGCAACTCGGTGTTGTGCGGGTCGGTATAGCGCATGTAGTACCAGCTGGAGCACGTGAAGGTGTCCATGGTGTCGGTTTCGCGGCGCGCAGGCTTGCCGCACTTCGGGCACGTGCACTGAGCGAACTGCTCATGCGTTGCAAGCGTTTCGCCAGCAGCCAAATCGATATCCTTGGGCAGCGTAACAGGCAACTGGTCCTCGGGAACGGGCACGATGCCGCAGTCATCACAGTAAACAATCGGAATAGGATTACCCCAATAGCGCTGACGGGAAATGAGCCAGTCGCGCAAACGGAACTGAACCGACTTCTTGCCCTTACCTTGAGCCTCCAGGTCACCGATGATAGCGTCGACAGCAGGAGAATGCTTGCCGCCCACCATGCCGGTGTACTTGCCGGACTGAACCAGCACACCTTCGGCCTCGTAGGATTTTTCCCAATCGACGGTGGTAACCTTGCGTTCCTGCACGCCGTTGAGCTCGGGATACAAAGGATCATCTTCGCCCAAGATAATGGGGATGATGGGCAAGTCGTACTTGCGAGCAAACTCGAAGTCGCGCTGGTCGCCGCAGGGAACCGCCATTACGGCACCGGTGCCGTAATCGGCAACGATGTAATCGGCAACCCATACGGGAACCTTTTCGCCGTTAACGGGATTGATAACGTAGCGGCCGGTGAAGGCACCATGCTTTTCGCGGTCGCCCTGGGCGCGCTCCACAGCGCTTACTTTGGCAGCGCCCTCGACCAGGGCCATAACCTCGGCTTCGTATTCGGTACCGCATACCAGGTCGTGCACCAGAGGGCTTTCGGGAGCCAGTAAGAAGAAGCTGCAGCCGAACAGGGTGTCGGGGCGCGTGGTGAATACTGTGATGGTCTGGCCGTCGTCCTTGCCTTCGGCAGGAATCAGCTCGAAATCAACTTCGGCACCTTCAGAGCGACCGATCCAGTTTGCCTGCATCTGCTTAACAGGTTCAGGCCAGCCTTCCAGCTGGTCAAGATCGTCCAGCAGCTCCTGGGCGTAGTCGGTGATTTTGTAGTACCACTGGGTAAGATCGCGCTTTTCAACGGCACCATGGCAACGCCAGCATTCGCCTTCGGTTACCTGCTCGTTTGCCAAAACCGTTTTGCAGTTGGGGCACCAGTTGACAGGGCTATTGCGGCGCTCTACCAAACCGCGCTTGTACATCTGCAGGAAGATCCACTGACCCCAGCGATAGTACTCAGGGTCGCAGGCAACAACGGTACGATCCCAGTCATAGGAAAAGCCCATGCGCTTGAAACTGGCCTTCTGCGTTTCGATGTTGGCGTACGTCCACTTAGCAGGATGGGAATTGTGCTTGATGGCAGCGTTTTCTGCAGGCAGACCAAACGCATCCCAGCCCATTGGATGCAGCACGTCGTAACCGCGCATAGCGTAATAGCGAGCTGTTACGTCGCCGATGGTGTAATTGCGAACATGGCCCATGTGAATGTCGCCCGAAGGGTACGGGAACATCTCGAGCACATAGCGCTTCGGCTTGCTGGTATCCTCCGTTGCCTTATGTGCACCTGTTTCGGCCCACACCTTTTGCCAACGAGGCTCAATCTCGTGAGGATTGTATTCTTTCATGAGGCATAATCCTTTTCCGATACTTCATGCGCGCAGAACCCGTTGATTCAAGTAAACGAACCCTCGAGCACTGAATATACATACGGTTTGACATTATATCGTGTTGGCGTTGCGCCTGTGTTTCCGCGCACAATTTCCTCTAAGCGCTTGCTGGGAAGATGGGAATAGGTACCGGATTTCCGCTTTGCGCTATAGCAGCTAGAGCCGAAGCCTCGTGCGCAAACTGCTTTGCAAACGAAACCCGGCTCGCCAGACGGGAGTCTGGCACCTGTCCTCATTTCCCCAACGAAAAGGGCCTCATTCGCGATGGATGAACTGGGAAATAGTTCAAAATTCGCAAACGAAGCCCTGTTATTGCCCTATGGCGCAAGCGGAAAAATGATGCGCCTTATGTTCCCACTTACAGGAAGCGGTAGCTTACGGTGCGGACGCCCCAGGCTTGGCAGGTGCTGAACCCGAAGGCCTTGAAGACACCCGGCTGCAAGTCGAGCGCGCGCGAGCCGCCGCCCATGGAACCGCAGTCGTTGACGGTAGCAATTACCGTCTTACCACCATATTTGATTTCGACAGCACGCCCAAGGTATGAGCGGTAATTCGGCCAGGACATGGGAACAGCAACGCCCATGGAGGAATCGTTGCAAATTGCACCCGTTGCTGTGGTTCCCGGATTCGGGGTGCTTGCGTCGCTGCTGCCGCCATAAGCAGAAGCAACGCCCGTCTTCCAACCAGCGCTTACGCTGCCAGAATTGGAATTCGAGGAATTGTTGCTGTTGCTGGAAGAATTGGTATTAGCCGACGGGTTGCGGTCGGTATTGGTGTTCCAATTGGAATTGGGCTGCGATGCATTCGAGGCAGCTTGCTGCTTGGCCTCTTCTTTCTTCTGCATTTCCGCTGCCTGTGCTTGCAGGGCCGCCAGCTGAGCCTGGGCCTGTTCTTCCTTGATGGAGGAAACCTTAGCGGAAGCGTCAGACACCACCTTTTCAGCCTGGCTCTTCTTCTGCTCAGCCTCGCCGATCAGCTTCTGCTGCTCGTCGCGCTGGGTGTCGAGCTCACCGAGAGCCGAAGAAAACGTATCGCGCAGCTGCTCTTGTTCGGCAACCTTCTGCGCCTGGTCTTCTTGAATGGAAGAGTAGTACGTCAGGTTCTTCGTGAACTCTGAGATATCTTCCGATGAAAGGACGATGTTCACCAGCGAAAGGGAACCATCTCCCTTGTACTGGGAAAGAATGCTGCCAGAAAGTGTTTCGCGACCCTCGAGCATCTTCTGCTGAGCGTCCTGCACCTTCTGGGTGGTTTCGTTGATTTGAGAATCAAGACCACTCAACTGTGCCTGCAGGGCATCGTATTCTTTATTAAGGGAATCAAGCTCAGCCGAAGCCTGGGACAGTACTGCCTGGGCGTCGGAAAGCTCGTCTGCGTGCGCTTCGCGCACAGCGCCAGTTGCCGGCAAGGTCATAGAAAGAGCCAATGCCAAGCTAACGGGAACCGCGGTAAGCGCTTTATGTACTCGTGTAGCCATAGCAAGAAGTTTAGCGTACCCGTCAGTTTTGACCTAATCGTCCGCTTTCTCGGATTGGAACACGTTCTACCCGTGAACACTGTTGTACCAGTTCAAATATAAAAAATCTCCCCTATTCGCACAGAGCGAAACGGGGAGATTTTATGAAGAGCCGTAAATGATGAGCCAAACGAAACGTTTTCGTTTGCGCCGCATAAACTCTAGCGCGTGTTGCTAACGAAAGGAGTCTTGTCCTTCAGCAGAACATCGTGCGCGCCGCCCTCGACGATGGAAGTGGAGCTGATGACCGTAAGCTTTGCCTTGTCCTGCAGCTCGGGAATGGTGAGCGCGCCGCAGTTGCACATAGTGGAACGAACCTTGGAAAGCGTAAGATCCACGTTGTCCTTCAAGGGGCCAGCGTAGGGAACGTAGGAATCTACACCCTCTTCGAAAGTCATGCCCTTCTTGCTGCCGCCCAGGTCATAGCGCTGCCAGTTGCGTGCACGGCTGGAACCTTCGCCCCAGTATTCCTTCATGTGCTGGCCGTTTACCACAACCTTGTTGTTGGGAGCCTCGTCAAAACGAGCGAAGTAGCGACCCAGCATGATGAAGTCGGCACCCATGGCAAGTGCCAGGGTGATGTGATGATCGTATACCGTACCGCCATCGGAGCAAACGGGAACATACACACCCGTTTCGCGGAAGTATTCGTCACGAGCCTTTGCAACCTCGATAAGTGCGGTTGCCTGGCCACGGCCGATGCCCTTGGTTTCACGCGTAATGCAGATGGAACCGCCGCCGATGCCAACCTTGATGAAGTCAGCGCCAGCTTCAGCCAGGAAACGGAAGCCCTCGGTGTCTACTACGTTACCAGCGCCAACCTTTACGGAATCGCCGTAGTGAGCGCGAATCCATGCGATGGTACGGGACTGCCACTCGGAGAAACCTTCAGAAGAGTCGATGCACAGAACATCTGCGCCAGCTTCAATCAGAGCAGGAACGCGCTCTGCGAAATCACGCGTGTTGATACCAGCACCAACGATGTAACGCTTGTGAGCGTCGAGCAGTTCGTGCGGATTGGACTTGTGCTGCTCGTAGTCCTTGCGGAATACCATGTACATAAGGTTGTCGTTGTCGTCAACGATGGGCAGCGAGTTCAGCTTGTTGTCCCAAATAATGTCGTTGGCTTCCTTCAGCGTGGTGCTTGCGGTGCCAACGATGAGCTTTTCACGGGGGGTCATGAACTCAGATACGGGCGTGTCGAGATCCATGCGGGAAAGGCGATAGTCGCGGCCGGTAACAATGCCCAGCAGCTTGCCCTGGCCCTGACCGTTTTCGGTAACGGGCATGGTGGTATGGCCGCTCTTTTCCTTCAGTGCAACAACATCGCGAAGCGTTGCGTTGGGGGTAAGGTTGGAATCGCTACGTACGAAACCGGCCTTGTGGTCCTTTACGCGGCGAACCATTGCGGCCTGGTCTTCGATGGACTGAGAACCGTAGATGAAAGAAACGCCGCCCTGCTGAGCCAAAGCTACAGCCATGCCATCGTCGGAAACGGCCTGCATGATTGCGGAAACCATGGGGATAGAAAGCTTCAGAGCAGGCTCTTCACCCTTCTTGTATCGTACAAGCGGAGTGGAAAGGTCAACCTTTTCGGGGATGCACTCCGAAGAAGAGTAACCCGGTACAAGCAGGTACTCATTGAAAGTACGAGAGGGTTCGTCGAAATAATGTGCCATGTAGCGCTCCTTGAATTGAGTCTCATTTCCCGATCCCCCGCTCCTTGCCGGTTCCCTTTCGTGCCCGGAGGGTTTCCGCGAGGTTAATTCATTATAGACACGTGCGCGACAAAAAAGTGACAAAAAGGAGCGAGGCTCCTTTTTGTCACTTGGTGCACACGTAAATGCTGAAAATCTTAGGTTTTACGGCTCATTTTCGAGCGCTCCAGCTGGATAAAAACCCAGCCCCTTTGAATCCCTTGCTTCAATGCCGAAGGCACTCCGCAAAGGGATGCCTCACATTCTTGCTCTAGGCCTCGAGGAAGGCGCGATATCCGCGATACGCCTCGAAGATATCGGCCTTGGAGGTAACTTCCCACGGAGCATGCATCGAAAGCACGGCAACGCCGGAATCGATGACGTCCATGCCGTACTTTGCGGGAATGTAGGCGATGGTGCCGCCGCCACCCGCGTCAACCTTGCCAAGTTCGGCGGTCTGGAAGGAAACCTCGGCGTCGTCCATCACGCGGCGTACGTATGCCACGTATTCGGCACGCGCATCGTTGGAGCCGCTTTTTCCGCGCGCTCCCGTGTACTTGTTGAACACCAGGCCCTTACCAAGGTATGCGGCGTTCTTCGTCTCAAATACCGAAGCATACGCAGGGTCAAAGCCAGCGGACACGTCAGAGGAAAGCATGCGCGATGCGGCCAAAATGCGGCGCAGCGCCAAGGGGCTTTCCAACCCGGTACGTGCAGCAATTTCTGCGATGGTGTTCTCGAAGAACAGAGAGCCCATGCCTGTTGCGCCAACGCTGCCAATTTCTTCCTTGTCAACCAGCACCGTAACGGCGGTTTTCTTCGGCGTTTCGATTGCCAGCTGAGCCTCGAGCGAAGTGTAGGCGCACACGCGGTCATCCTGGCCGTAGCCGATAACCATGCTGCGGTCGAAGCCCAATTCTCGGGCGCGGCCTGCAGGCACTACCTCGATTTCGGCGGAAAGGAAGTCTTCTTCGGCAATGCCGTACTTTTCTTCCAGCAGCTTAAGGGCGAAAGCCTTTACCGGCTCCTTTGCGGCGGCTTTCTCCTCGTCGGAGGCGTCGTCGGCAGGCTCGACCACCAGGGGACGATTGCCGATAAGCACATCGAGGTTTTCGCCCTCGACCACTTCGCTGCCCTTCTTGGCCATCTGCTGGTTGCCCAAATGGGGCAGAAGATCGGTTACGCAGAATACGGGGTCGCCGGCATCGTCGCCCACGTTCACGTCGACCACGGTGCCGTCGGTCTTGGCTACCACGCCATGCAGCGCCAAGGGCAGCGTTACCCACTGGTAGTGCTTGATGCCGCCGTAGTAATGCGTATCCAGGAAGGCGAAGCCGTTGTTCTCGTAAACCGGGTTCTGCTTCAAGTCCAGGCGGGGGCTGTCGATGTGGGCGCCCAGGATGTTCAAACCCGCCTCGAGCGGCTCGGTGCCGATATGAGCCAAAATGAGCGACTTGCCATGCACGCCAGCCCATACTTTGCTGCCCGCTTCGAGCGTGCGGCCCTCGCGAACCGCATTCTCAAGCGATTCATAGCCCGCAGCTTCTGCCTGCTTAACGGCGGCCGCAAAGCAACGGCGCTCGGTTTTGTTGTTAGAGATGTAGTCGATATAGCGGGAAGCCAAACCGTCGAGCTCTTCAAGCTGGTCGGCGTTGTAGCCTTCCCATGCGTTCTTGCGTTCCAAGAAAACCACCTTTCACGGAAACTTGTTTATCGCAGGAAAGGATAGCACGCTCCAATGAACGACGTGCCACCCGAAACGAAGCGGCTACTTTCGGTGAAGAGAATCGCCCTGAACGCGACAAAGGGAAGACGCCCCTTGTCGCCTTCCCCGTTAGTCGCATCGTATGGGGAGATGCTTCCCGAAACTATCTGTCGAACTTCCTGCGTGCAACCGCCGCCCCACTCGCCGCCATTACGGCAAGCGCAGCAGCCGCCCCAAGGGGAGCTGCATCGCCCGTTGCGGGTAGGCTGGCAGCCTGCGAGGAATCGTCGTTGGATTCTTCGCCTTTGCTGCCTGCATCGGCGCCAGAAGCGTCATCGGAAGCGTTAGCATCACCGCCGTTGCCTGCATCGCCCGATCCGTTGCCCGTATCGGCGCTAGAGTCATTGCCGGCATCAGATCCGTCACCCGAGCTATCGCCGGAGCCAGAACCGTTGCCGGAATCAGGCCCCTTATCGCCATCAGAGCCCGATCCGCCGCCAGCATTTTCTTCGTAAACGCTGTACTCACCGCTTCCTGGGTTCACTCCCGTTCCGCCCTTTGACTCGACCCGAGTAGCCTTTGAAACCAGGACTTTCGGATCGATGCCGTTACCCGCATTGCCCGGGGCGCCCATGGCCGCGTCGTTTTCGCCAACCGTATTTCCGCCAGTTGTCTTCAGCGTGGAAACTGCAACTATGCCTTCACCGGCAATACCTGCGCCACCGTTTCCTCCGCCCATGCCGACAGAGCCACCCTGTGCCTCAAGCTGACCGTCGCCGACAATAGAGCCACCGTTAAGCATGATGCCCGCACCGCCGTTTCCGTTGTCAAGGTCAACGCTGCCGCCGGTCGCTTTCAACGTGGCACCCTGATCGATAACCAACTTGCCCCCATTGACGATCATGCCGGTTTGGGCATCTTTGCTAGACACGATGCCTTCACCTTCAATGGAGCACGTGCCTTTAACCGTCACCGTACCATTCGTTTGCACGGGAGCCGTCGGCGCTTCGACCTTGTAGTTTCCGTCGGTAAGGTAGTTAGCATGAGATCTGATTTCGGCATCTTCGAGGGCAGATCCATCATTCAGCGTGATCTGGTTAACGAATGAAGAGCTGTTTTTGGCGCTCAAAGTACCCCCGTTTACTTCCACAGCGCCATAGGCGACCGAGTCGTCGAGGGTCAGCTTGCCGCCCTTTTCCACGACGATCTTCACGCTCGAATAGATCTTCATGTTGTGAAGGGTGACATCTGCACCTGCGGGAATAGTGAGGGTTTCGGTGCCGAAATTGCCATTTTCGCCTTTGCCGATAATGCCGTACACGCCCGATTCGTGCGAGCCGTAAATGTCGTGCAGGCCAACCGGTACAACCGCATTTCCCGTCTCAGAGATCTCGTATGGCTCCGTATCCCATGAGCTGGTTCCTTCAGAAAGCGCGTCCATCCGCTGCTGAAGGGTTTGATCGTCTGCGTAGATGCGCATTTCCACCGAACTACTTTGTTGGTTACGCGCGCCAGAAGTTACCGTTGCCGTTATGTGATAGGTGCCTGGCGTCTGCGGCGTTCCCGTAACGTAGACGGTGTCGTAGGCAACAGAGCTTACCTCCATGCCGCTTCCTTCAGGGCTGATAGAAAAGCTGATTTCAGCATCAGAATTCCTGGTTGCAAAGGTGTTCCAGTCCTCCCATTCGCCAGTTCCCTCTTTAACCTCGGGCTTCAGACGATTCGACTGGCTCGTGCTCGATGATCCGCCACCGCCTGTCGAGGTTGCCATCACCTCGTATTCACTGCTCTGAGCAGACGTGCCGTTCACAACGAAGCACTGAAGATCGCCCGAAAGCCTAACCTGGATCTGCTCCTGCACCACAAAGCTCAACGTTTCGCTTGTCGAATCTGTCGAGCCGTCCTCCTTGGCTGCGGAAGCGGAAACCGCAACGGAATACGAACCAGCGGTAGGTGCCGTTCCAGCCAGAGAGACTTTCCCGTCCGAAACAGAAGCGCTCAAGCCTTCAACCTCCGCACCATCCTGACCAAGAACCTTGGCGGCAACTTTGGCGTCGGCAGCTTTCGTTCCCTTCAACTCAAAGGGCAGCGCTTGGCTGACCTGGCTGCCCTGAACGGCAGCAGAGAACTCCTTGCCTGATGCGAAGCTGAAAGCAAGACCCTGGTAGGATTCGGCAGGCTTGCCAATATTCTCGGGCTCTTTCGTGCTACCGGTATACGTTACGGAGCCATTGTTTTCGATCTGCCCCGTCGCAAAGGTGCAGTTTTCGAACACCGCCGTACCGTTCACAACAGGCGTATTGGAAAACGAGCAATTTGAAAAATGAACCAAAGCGCCCTTCTGCACCTCGACATAGGCACCTTCAGCGTCTGAGCTATTGCGCTTGTAGAAATTGATGCGATCAACCGCGATGTTCGAACCGGAAGGGAACACGACTGTCATTTTATAGGAATAGCCGAAATCAACCGTTTTCGGGCCAGAGCTGAACCAACCTTCGGAATACCCCGAAAGCTCAGTGATAGACGAAGGAATGGTTACCGTGCCCTTGTCGGTAAAGCTGGTTCCCACGTGTATTTTGGTGGACCCTTGGGCAACAGCTTCGGAAAGATAGGTACTCAGCCCGTAGGAGCTGTCGCCGATGTAGTAGTAGCTATCGCTTGCGTTTTCAGAGGCGACGCTCACGTCCTGATCTTCCCCTGTCGCGAATGCGGCAGTCGGAGTGGCTATGACCATGCCAGCAGCCA
>UMFK01059707.1_pt1 | contig 14607 bp, 18 predicted proteins | sample 1964981 | NCBI WGS metagenome assembly UMFK01 (sample SAMEA4836043, study PRJEB28245) | human gut metagenome | biome: gut microbiome; material: fecal sample | place: Denmark | collected 2008
AAAAGAAATATTAGAATTGAAAGGGCATTTGGTAGTGATTATTCCATAGATAATATAAATAGTAGAATTGAAAATACACACTTGCCAAGAATACCTTTTATTGAATCATATAATAAAGAATATAATTATAAAAAAGAATATAAAAAAAACAAAGCACATGGATTATATGGACTATTTAAACATTATTGTTATATTCTAAAAGTTTATCCAATTAAATATCCTAGAAAAGTTCTTCCAGTAAATATTAGATTAGATTTAAATAAAATGGAAGAAATATCAAATCAAACAAGACTGCTTGTAAGGGAAAAGATAGAAACCAACGAGCAGTTTTTGTTTTATAAAGAACAAATAAATAGAGAGGTTCAAGAGCTTATTAGTAAAAAGCATAACCTATGGATAAAACATAAAAGAGTTAAAACAGAAGAAGAAAAATTGTTAATTCGTAATCAAATAAATGAAATCACTAAAGAGTTAAAGGAAAAGCGAAAGGAGGTGGTCTTATGTGATGGAATAGAAAAAAGAAGTGAAGATATAGAAGAAAGTATCAAAGAACTTGAAGAAAAGGGAAAGGAGAGAGATAAATGAATTCAAGTGAAGCTGCAGAGCAAATGGTCAAATTTTCTATTGAGGGAATTGAGATGTTATTAAGAGTAAGTGGAACAGGAGCAGAAAGAATAGCTGTTATGCTTTATACAATGTCTAAAGATAAACAAATGACAAAAGGTAAAACATCACTTAACAAAATGTTAAAATCCGGTAGTCCACTTCAAATATTTTCAGTTAAAGCAAGTGAACTTAAAAAGTTTGAAAAAGAGGCAAAAAAGTATGGAATACTTTATACTGCTTTAATTGATAAAAATCTTCCAGATAATGATGGCATAGTGGATATTATGGTAAGAAGTGAAGATGCATCAAAAGTAAATCGTGTTGTTGAAAGATTTAAACTTGCTCAAACTGATAACATTACAATTAGAAATGAGATAGAAAAAGACAAGATGGAAGAAATGATGAAAGAAGCTAAAGAAAAAGGTATTCCTGTTATTTCTGATGAGGAAAAACTTGCTAATGACATATTAGCAAAACCAATTCAAAAGGAGAAAAGTGAAGTATCAAACCCCGAAGTGGCAAAGACACAAAAACCTCTGTCAGAGCCCAACTTAGAGAACTTAAAGGTACAGGAAGGTGTTATTAAAGAAAATAAACCTTCTGTTCGTAAATTACTTCAAAGATTAAAAGATGAAGTAAAGTATAGAAATGTTCCAAAGGATTATAGGGAAACTTTAAAAAAAGGTCAGGAGGCAGTAGAAATTGATGTTAATAAAAAAACAAAAACAACATATACTCCTGATGGTAAAGTAAAAAAACAAAAGTTTAAAAATGGAAAGGAAAGATAAAAATGAAAGAAGAAACTAAAGCATCTTATGATAAAGAGGCATATATTAAGAAGAAAAGAGAACAATTAGATAATGCATATAAAACTATTGATGAGGGATTAGAAGAAATAACTACTAATCCTGATTTTTTTAAAGAGTATTTAACAGTGCAAGGTAAATTTGATTTATATACACCTAGAAACGCTATTTTAATCGCTAAACAATTACCTAATGCAATACAGTTAAAAGAAATGAAAAAGTGGATTGAAGATAATATCAGTTTTAAAAACAAGTATCCTAAAAAGATTGTTATACTCGATCCTAGAGAACCATACACTACCAAAGATGGTAGAACAATAAAAGGATATACTGCAAAAGAACTAGTAGATATATCTGAAACTAATATGAAACCATATAGTAAAACTTATGATAAAAAAATGATATTACAAGCACTATTACACGAATGTCCTATGGATGTTAAAAGTGTTGATAGTTTGGAGAATGATTTATCTTCTAAATGGGATACAGAAAATAAAGTATTGTATTTATGTAGGAATGAAGATAGTAATATAGCATTTAAAACAGCAATAACAGAACTTGCTAAAATAAATATATATGATAATACAAAAGAAGTTGATAACGAAAAAGCAGAATGTGTAGCATATATGTTATGTAAAAAATATGGCTTTGATATTGAATTTGATAATATAGAAAAAATTACTGAAAGATTTAAAGATATGGAAAAGAAAGATGTTGTAAATGAACTAACATCAATGAAAGAATCAGTTAAGGAACTTAATAAACAAATTAGTGATTATGTGCAAGAGAATGTAAAACAAAAGAATAGAGAACAAGAAAGGTAATTATGAAAGATACAATAAAGTATGAGTTTACAATATTAGAAAGTAATTTAATCATAAAATCACTCAATTTGTTAAGAAACTATTTATCAAAGCAAGAAAGAACAACAGAAACTGTTGATGAAATAATTATTAAATTATCTGAATACGGAAAAATGGATATGGATAAGTACGAAATAGGTATAATTATAAATGCCTTAAATAATTATAGATATAAATTAAAAAGTATGAATGAGTCAAGAAGCGAAGTAAATGAGCTTTTGTTAAGATTATTAGATGATAGTGAAAAAGTTAGTAAAAAAAAAGTCCTTTCAAGGATAGTTACGAGAGATAATGGAAGAAGATAAAAAAAGACAAATAATAATCTTATCAATTATAGGTATAATTCCAATTATATGGATAGCACTTTTAATAGCACCTTATTCTAATGATGGAATATCAAGTATAATAAAAAACAATAATCAAATATTTAATAATCCATTTAATATTAAGATATGTGAGAATAGTTTGAATACTGTTCTTTTTTTATTAGTTATATATATTGGTGGAATAGTTCTATACTTTTCCACAAGAAAAAATTATAGAAGAAATGAAGAATATGGAAGTGCTAAATGGGGAAGTGCAAAAAATATCTGCAAGAAGTATCAAGAAAAAAATAGCAATAACAACAAGATACTAACTAGAAATGTTGAAATAGGGCTTAATGGTAAGAAACATAGAAGAAACCTAAATGTATTAGTATGTGGTGGAAGTGGAGCTGGTAAAACTAGATTTTATGCAAAACCTAATATAATGCAGTGTAATTGCTCTTTTGTAACATTAGATCCAAAAGGAGAAATATTAAGAGATACTGGTTATTTACTGGAACAAAAAGGTTATGAAGTAAAAGTCTTGGATTTAATCAATATGGATAAAAGTCATTGTTATAATCCGTTTGTATATTTAAAAAGTGATAATGATGTACAAAGACTTGTAACCAATCTTTTTAAATCAACAACACCAAAAGGAAGTCAAAGTAATGATCCATTTTGGGATACAGCTGCATCAATGCTTTTACTATCCCTAATATTTTATTTATGGTATGAAGCACCAGAAGAAGAACAAAACTTTACTATGGTAATGGAGATGTTAAGAGCAGGAGATGTTAAAGAAGATGATGATATGTATTCATCTCCACTTGATTTATTATTTGAAAGATTAGAAGAAAAGAATCCAGAACATATTGCTTTGAAATACTACAAAGATTATCACTCTGGAAGTGCTAAAACACTAAAATCAATTCAAATAACATTAGCATCAAGATTAGAAAAGTTTAATTTAAGAAGTCTAGCAATGCTTACTATGACTGATGAATTAGATTTGCCAAGTTTAGGAGAGAAGAAAACAGCATTATTTGCTTTAATACCAGATAACGATACATCATTTAATTTTATAGTAAGTATTTTATACACTCAATTATTTCAACAATTATTTTATTTAGCAGATCATAAATATGGGGGGAGTTTACCTATTCCAGTTCATTTTGTAATGGACGAATTTCCAAATGTAAGTCTTCCTGATGACTTCGAAAAAATTCTTTCCGTCATGAGGTCAAGACAGGTTTCTGTGTCTATTATAGTTCAAAATATAGCTCAAATTAAGGCACTTTTTGAGAAACAATGGGAAAGTATTTTAGGTAATTGTGATGAGTTTTTATATCTAGGTGGTAATGAACAAAGCACTCATAAGTATGTGAGTGAACTCATGGGCAAAGAAAATTTAGATTTAAACACTTATGGTAAATCACATGGAAGAAATGGTAATTATTCAACAAATTATCAACAAACTGGTAGAGATTTAATGACACCAGATGAAGTTAGAATGTTAGATAACAAGTATGCAATTTTATTTATAAGAGGAGAAAGACCGATAAAAGATTTAAAGTATGATATTTTGAAACATCCCAACTTAAGTCTTACTGCTGATGGTCATGCTCCATCATATGAACATGGAAAAGTAAATAATGCTATTGCAACTATAACTGTTGATTATGATGCAATAAATTATGATTTCAAAGATATAGAAGTAGTAGCAAATAATTATGAAGTAATATCTAGTGAAGATATGGAAAGTTATTTAAATAGAAAGAAAGGAAATGATAAAAATGAAGAACAAAAATAAAAGTATAGAAAAGAAAATTAAAAAAGGATATAAGATTTATGTATTAGCACTTGTTGGAATAAGTAGTTTAAGTATGTTTACTTCAAATGTTTTTGCAGCTGATGATCCTATAGCAGTTGTAAATAATTTATCAGACTTTATATTCCAACTAACAAAAGTAGTAGGTGGAATTATAGCAGGATATGGTGTTGTCCAAATTGGACTATCTTTTACAAATCACGATCCATCACAAAGAGTTAATGGAGCATTGTTTTGTGTAGGAGGAATTATTGTTATGTGTGCTAAAGCTATACTTACAAGAATTGCTGGTTAAAAGTATGGGTAGAAAATAATTTCTACCCTTTTACTTATTATTAGGAGGTGTGAAAATGTTAATATTAGCCAGTGGTAATTGGGTAGTAAATAATTTAGAAAATGCAATAGATACTTGGAATGATAAATTAAGTGAGATATGGCAAATAATTACACAATCACCAGAAGCATTTAAAGGTGGAACAATATGGCAAGTAATACTTAAAATAAATGGTGCAGTACAAGCGATAGGACTAGCATTATTAGTCTTATTTTTTGTTATTGGAGTTGTAAAGACTTGTAGCTCTCTTGCAGATGTTAAAAAACCAGAACATGCAATTAAATTATTTGTAAGGTTTGCAATCGCAAAGGGAATAGTTACTTATGGACTTGATTTAATGTTATCTATTTTTAAAATAGTGCAGGGAGTTATATCAACAATAATGAAGTCTGCTGGTTTTGGAACTGTTACCAAAACAATTCTTCCTCAAGAAATAGTCAAAGCAGTAGAAAGTTGTGGTTTTTTTGAGTCTATTCCATTATGGGCAGTAACTTTGATAGGAGGATTATTTGTAACGGTCTTATCATTCATAATGATACTTACTGTGTATGGTAGATTTTTTAAATTATATTTATATACTGCTATTGCACCAATACCTCTATCAACTGCTGCTGGAGAACCTACGCAAAGAATATGTGCAAGTTTTCTTAAATCATTTACTGCAGTATGTTTAGAGGGAGCAATAATAGTATTGTCTTGTATTATTTTCTCATTATTTGCATCTAGCCCACCAGTAGTTGATACAAGTGCAGCTGCAGTTACTCAAGTGTGGAAATATATTGGGGAACTTATCTTTAATATGTTAGTTTTAGTTGGAACTATTAAGATGAGTGATAGAGTTGTAAGAGAAATGATGGGGTTATAAATATGAATTATAGAATACTAAAAATAAAGAATGATATAGAATTATTTTTAAAAGAAAATATAGAACATCAAAATAAACATATTGATTATATTTTATTTAACCCTAAAACTAATGATACTTATGTTTTGGCAAGTGATAATTATGATGATGCAATTGAATTTACTCCATATACTAAAACTGAAAGTGGTGGTTATACACAAGTACCAGAATGGGATTATAACTTTGATTACTATATTTATAATTATTTGGAAGAGGGATTAAAAATAGGATATATGACTGATGATGTTCATTATTCTATTTGGAACTCAATAGATGAATTATATCCAACAGACATTGAATATAAAAATGGAGTTCAAGAATACTTGCAATATTGTAAGGAAAAAAATATTACAAAAGAGTATTTAGATAAGAAAACAGGATTAAATACACCTAATATAATGAAATATTATAAAAATAAATATGTAAAAGTATTAGAAAATTGGGAAACTGATTATGGAGATTTAAGGTTTAGGGCAATTCTATTTGAAAATGGAAAAGCTAAAGCATATATTATTGCTAGTTATGATGAGGATATAGAAAATGTAGAAGATTTAATTTATAAAGATTTTGACAAATATTTAGAATTACCAAAGATATCTAAATGTTCTAAACTATTACAAAAAATCTACGATAATGTCTGTGAATCATCTGCGACAATGTGTCATATTACAAAAGATGATTGGGAAGATTATTACAAAAATTTTTTTAATGAAATAGATATTATTAAATTAAAAGAAGAAATAAAAAAATACAACTTAGAAGATGTTATTACTCTTAATAATTACGAATATAAAGTAATTGGTTGGGGAGATTTAGAAACAAGATTTAATGATGATAGAAATATAGAAAGAAATAAAAATAAAGATAAGGAGAGATAAATTAAATGAATAGAAAATTAGATAATGGCATATTTCTAATAGATGTAGGATATAGAAATGATATTCCTGTTGCTCTTGTAGAAAAACATTATAATGAAAATGTTGAATATATAATTGCATTTAATTATAAAATTGACAACAATAAAATAAATTGGGGATACGGTTATTATTATAATAAAAACATAGACAAAGCTATGGAAGATTTTAAGAAAGTATTAGCAGGTCATAATCTTGCTGATACTTTTTTTAAGAAAGAAAGGAGTGATAAACCGTGCAATACGAGATAAAAGATGACAAAGTAATAATTGATAAAGATTCATTTAACGAAGAAAGTGAGATACAATACTTAAACTTTGTTTTAGGATATGATTTATTAAATAATTTTTATAAATACTCTATATATTCAGAATGTGATGTTAATTATGATTTTAGTGATTATTTATCAAGAAAGTTTATAAAAAGTGAAGAATATCAAAATACAAAATATTCTACATATGAAATGTTAGAAAAGTGGTTAAAAAATAACATGAAAACAATAAAAAAAGAATATGAAGAATTTATAGGTAAAACAAAAGACATATATGTAGTTGGTAATTATATTTGTATAGTAGATGATTATAACTATGATAATCCTAAAGAAAGTATAGTTATGATTTATAAAAACAATAAAGATTATAGAAACGGAGATTATTTAGAGCAAGTATCATTATCAAATGATAATATAAGAAAAAATATTAAAGATTATATACTAGACACCTATAATGTTAAAAACTATAAAGAATATGAGAGGTAATATATGAGTAGAGAATTGTTTAAAAGTATGGTTTATAAAGATAATAAAGTTTATACAAGACAGTGTAGTAATAATGTTAATCCTAAAAATTATGATAGAGAAGAAAATAAAGGACTTACTAGATTATATCAAGAAAAGGGACAAGAAGATTTTGAAAAGTATTTTCTTACTAATCTAATATTGAAAGGAAATGTAGAAATATTAAGTGGGTGTAATAATACCTTAAGAAGATTGAATTATTTTGCTAATTTATTATGGAAAGATAAAAAGTTTATAAAATTAAGAAATAAAGAAGATGGGATATTTACAAAATCACTTAATACTAAAACAGAAGAAGAAAAAAATGATATTCAAATAGAATATAAGAATATTAAGGAAGATATAGCAAACTATGTATCTTCCTTTTATGATAATCACACAAGACTAATTAAAAACATAGAAAGGAGCAGGTAAATATGGAAAACAGAGGAAAGATTGAAATGATTAAAAATAAATATCCAGTAGGTACACGAATTAGACTAAATTATATGGATGATAATTATTCAGTTCCAAGAGGGACATGTGGAACTGTTGAATATGTAGATGATGAGGGACAAATTGGAATGAAATGGGATAATGGAAGTTCGTTATCTTTAATTTATGGTGTTGATAGTTTTGAAATTATTACTAATAAAGAGTTAAATCATAATTCTAAAAAAAATAAAGATGAAAGGGGAAGATAGAATTGGAAGTAAAGATAAATAGAGAAATAAGAAATTACACGGAACATTTATTTTTTGGATTATCAATAAGGCAATTTATATGTTCAATATGTGGTTGCTTGGTAGCAGTAGGACTTTATTTTATATTTAGTCCTATTTTTAATAAAGAGATTACTTCTTGGATATGTATTATAGGAGTTATACCATTTGCAGGTATTGGCTTTTTTAAATACAATGGTATGAATTTAGAAGATTTTATTATCACTTGGATAAAATCAGAAATACTTATACCTAAAAAATTAAAGTTTGTATCTGAGGATATGTATTATGAGATGACTAAAAATATTGTAGAAAATAAAGCAAGGGAGGAGTTTAATAGAAATGATAAAATCAATCAACAATTTAAAGAAACAGGAAAAAGATAACTTTAATATTCCAAAGTCCATTCAACAAGTAATACCAATTCAAAGAATATGGACTGATGGAATATTTTTAGTTGGTAAGAACAAATACTCACAAACATTTAAGTTTAGTGATATAAACTATGCAGTAGCATCAAAAGAAGATAAAGAGGCAATGTTTTTAGAATATGGGGAGTTGCTTAATTCCTTTGATAGTGGAGCAACGACTAAAATAACTATTGCTTTAAGAAGAATAAATAAAAAAGATTTTGAAAAAGAAATATTATTACCATTTAAAGAAGATGGCTTAGATATTTATAGACAAGAGTATAATCAAATGCTACTTGATAAAGCAGTAAATAGTAATGGAATGGTAAGAGAAATATATTTAACTATATCAGTTTTTAAAAAAAGTATAGAAGATGCTAGAAATTATTTTAGGAGAGTATCAACAGATATTGTATCTCATTTAGCAAAACTAGGAAGTAAATGTATAGAACTTGATGCTAGAGAAAAATTAAGAATAATACATGATTTTTATAGAATTGGAGAAGAAGTAAATTATAATTTAGACATAAAAGATTTTATAAAAAAAGGACATAACTTTAAAGATTATATATGTCCAGATGGATTTTCATTTAAAAAAGATTATTTTGAAATGGGAAAAAAATATGGTAGAGTTTTATTCTTAAAAGAATATGCAAGTTATATAAAAGACTCTATGATAGCAGAACTTACAGATATGAACTCTAATATGATGATGAGTATTGATATTATACCAATTCCTACGGATGAGGCAGTTAAAGAAGTTGAAAATAGATTACTTGGGGTTGAAACTAATATAACTAATTGGCAAAGAAAACAAAATGCTAATAATAACTTTAGTGCAGTAATACCATATGATTTAGAACAACAACGAAAAGAAAGTAAAGAATTTTTGGATGACTTAACAACGAGAGATCAAAGAATGATGTTTGCTAATTTAACTTTGGTTATAACAGCAGATACTAAAGAAAAGTTGGATGCAGATACAGAAACAATACTTATTACAGGAAGAAAACATTTATGTCAAATAGCACCTTTAACTTATCAACAAATGGATGGATTAAATACAGCACTTCCTATTGGAGTTAGGAATGTAAAAATATTAAGAACTCTTACAACCGAAAGTTTATCTGCTTTAATGCCTTTTAGAGTGCAAGAGATTATGGATAAAGGTGGAATATATTATGGTGAAAATGCTATTAGTCATAATTTAATAATGGTAAATAAAGAAAATCTACAAAATCAATCATCATTTTTGCTTGGAGTACCTGGAAGTGGTAAAAGTTTTAGTGCAAAAGAACTAATAGTGTTTTTAGCTTTATCAACTGATGATGATATTATGATTTGTGATCCAGAAGGAGAGTATTCGGCACTTGTCAAAGCACTTGGTGGGGAAGTAATAGAAGTATCAGCAAGTAGCAAAGACCATATAAATCCTATGGATATGGTAGAAGGTTATGGAGATGGACTAAATCCTGTTATTGATAAATCAGAGTTTGTACTTTCATTATTTGAACAGTTAGACAAAACAGGATTAGGTCCAAAAGAAAAATCTATAATAGATAGATGTACTCAATTAACATATGATGAATATCATAAAACCGGTGCTGTTCCGACTCTTATGACTTTAAGAGAAAAACTATTAGAACAACCAGAAAAGGAAGCTGGTTCACTTGCTTTAACTCTTGAAATGTTTACTAATGGTAGTTTAGATGTATTTGCTCATGAAACTAATGTAAATATTAGTAGTAGAATAGTAAGTTATGATATTTATAAACTTGGTAAACAATTAAAAACTATGGGGCTTTTAGTTATAACAGATGCAATGATAAATAGGGTATCAGATAACTTTAAAAAAGGTAAAAGAACTCATATATTTATAGACGAGATTCATGTATTATTTGAAAATGAATATTCAGCAACATTCTTTAATAGTGCATGGAGGCAATTTAGAAAAAGAAATGCTTATCCAACAGCAATAACACAAAATGTTCAATATTTACTAGCATCAGTAGATGCTACTACAATGTTATCTAATAGTGAGTTTATAGTAATGTTAAACCAAGCATCAGCTGATAGAAAAGAGTTAGGGGAATTACTCAATATTTCTAAATTACAAATGTCTTATATAACTAATTCAGATATTGGCTGTGGACTTATTAGATATGGTAGTAGTCTTGTTCCTTTTGTTAATAAATTCCCAAAGAATACAAAGTTATATAAACTAATGACTACTAAACCGGGTGATTAGTATGAAAGAAATTAAAAAGAAAGAAAAAATAAAAGGAACAATAAAAACTCTTGATAAAGGTAAAATAGCAACAGATAAAGCAAAGTCTAACATAGTTAGTATTAAAGAACGAGGAGAGAATAGTTATGGTAATACTAATGAAAATAATGCAAATGAGTATGCAGTTAATAGAATAAGTGCTGGTGGAAAACTTGCAGTATATAATTCTAGTAAAATTAAAACAAGAGGTAATGTGGCAGTAAGAGATACAAAAGATAATTTTATTAAGACAAAAAATAAGATTAAAACTATAAAATCTAAACTAACTGAAAAAAAGAATATTAAAGAAGTTAAGAAGAAGATTAAAACAAGTAAAAAGATTGTTAAAGATACTCCAAAAGTTGTTAAACAAACTGTTAAAACAACTGAAAGAGCAAAAATGTTAGCTGTTAAAACTGCAAAAACAACTTATAAAGGAATTAAAACAGCATTTAAAGCAACTGTATCAATGGTAAAAGGAATTATTGCTGGAACAAAAGCACTAATCTCTTTACTACTTGCTGGTGGTTGGGTTGCAATAATTATAGTTGTTATTATTTGTTTAATTGGTCTTATTTGTACTTCTTGGTTAGGAATATTCTTTTCTAGTGAAAGCACAGGAACAGTTCCTATGAGTAGTGTAGTAAAAGAAATAAATAAAGAAATGGCTGATAGGATAGTTGAGATACAAAACAGTAATATCCACGATGATTATAAAATAGAATCAGATCGTGCAGAATGGAAAGATATTCTTGCTATTTATACTGCTAAAGTAACAAAAGGTAATAATTCAGCAGATGTTATTACTATGGATGATAAGAAAAAACAAGAATTAAAAAAAATCTTTTGGGATATGAATACTATTAGTTATGAAATTAAAGATGAAAACAATAATACGAGCTATGAAATAAGTTTTGATAATCCACAAGATAAAATAACTAAAAAAGTATTATATATTAAAATAACTCACAAGACAGTAGATGAAATGATGAATATGTATTTTTTTAATCCTATGCAAAAAGAACAAATTAAAAATGCTTTAAGTGATGAATATGCAAGTATGTGGTCATCTGTAATATATGGGACACCAGTTGGTAGTCCTGATATGGTACAAATAGCATTATCACAAGTAGGTAATGTTGGAGGAGAGCCATATTGGAGATGGTATGGTTTTAAAGAAAGAGTAGAATGGTGTGCTGTTTTTGTCAGTTGGGTTGCAAATCAAAGTGGATATCTACAAGCAGGTGTTATTCCTAAATTTTCTGGCTGTCAAACAGGAATTGACTGGTTTAAAGCGATGGGAGAATGGCAAGAAAAAGGATATACCCCTAAAGAAGGGGATATAATATTTTTTGATTGGGAAGTAGATGGAAAAGTAAATCATGTAGGAATAGTTGAAAAAGTAGAAAATGGTAAAGTTTATACAATAGAAGGTAATTCTACTGATGATACTTGTAGACAAAAAGTGTATTCCTTAAATAGTAAAGTTATATTTGGTTATGGAACACCGGCATACTAAAAGGAGAGCTTGTTTGCTCTCCTTAATTTTTTTTTAGAAAGTAGGATTTTTTTACTGCTAATTTACTACATACTACTACATAATTTAATCAGTTAATTTATTTGTCATAAAATTGTATGTAACTGATAATTTTAAAATAATCCATAAAAATGCTTTATCAACATCTTCATCACTTATTAGGTTTGAAATACAATATTGCTTTAAAGTATCATATTTAACTGGGGTGTTTAATATTCTATCTTCATTCATAAATAGTTTTACTATTAAATCATCAGCAATACATTCTCCATTATCTTCAATAACACAAAATCTATCTGTTTCTTTTTTATCAATATTTTTGTTAAAAGAATAACTAAAATAATCTGTAATTTCTTGAATATCATAATATTTCTTTTCAATATTATCTTTATTAAGTTCTTTAATTTTAGTTAGATAATAGTTAATTGTATTTTCAATTACTTGTTTCTGTATATTTTTATCAAGTTTTGTATAGCTTGGAAGATTATTTAATAGACTATAATTGTATAATATATCTATTACATTGTTTACTTTTTTATCAAAAAAAGTAATTGTTTCATTTACTGCTTCATTATAAGTTTCAGTTTTCATTTTTTATCATTAGCTCCTTTTTCTTTATTACCTACTTTCTCACACATATTCCGTCTTTTTTAACTCTATATATTATAATATATTAGCCGTGTCTTACTACATAGTTGGTATGGTTAAATATTACATAACTTATTACAATAGTAGTAAGTTAAGAGCAAGGAAGTGATGATTATTAAGAGCAAAAATTATTATGAAAATCATGCTCGTAAGATTCTAGCAAATAATATTGTCTATTTTAGAATTAAGAAGAATTGGTCACAAGAAGATTTTGCCGATGAACTTGGGACAACTCCTACTTATGTTTCTGGTTTAGAAAATGCTAAAAGAAATACGAGAATTGATTATATAGGTCATATTGCTGATACTCTTGGTGTTTCTATTGAAGATTTATTTATAGAAAGACCAGCCGTAACTAATCACCGAATACCTAGACGATAAGAATGCTAATAGTATTCTTTTTTTATGTGCCAATTCCATTATAACACCAAAATTATGGTAATTCATTTCTTTTACAACTTCTTATCATAAAAAATATTAAAAAGGTTAATAAAATTTTCTTTTGTAAGTTGAATAAATGAAAAAATTGTCAAAAAAAGTAAATTTTGTGATGAAAAATTTTAAAAATTATGATATAATGAAATTGCAAAATAAGGGAGTAAGCAGTAGAACTTATTTTTGTAGTTTAAAGAAAGGAGGAGTACAATGAAAAAAATCTTAACTATGGCAGTTTTTGCATTTGTAGTAGCTATGGTAGCTACGACTTCCGTATCAGCAAATACAACAATCCATTTTTATGAAGCAACTATTCCGCACGGACAAACAGGATATTTGCAATATGAGACTGCTAGCTATAATTTTGTTTATTCTATGAACAAGTTAACATCAACAGCAGGTAGAGCAGCAATTCACTCATATTATCAGACAAAATATAATGGTAGTGCAGTTACTGTTGGTGGAGAATTAGTTCTTGATGGTGCAGGATATTTAGGTACATCTTTATGGAAACCGACTGGCGTTTCATCAAATCCTAGTGGCTATTCTATCACAAATAGAAAAAATTGTAGTGGTAGTAATGTCACTTCTAATTATTGTGCTATTCAAGGAAGTCAATATCGTTTGAAATTAGATAATGAAAATCTACTTTACCATTACAAAATTAAAGGACAATTTATTTTTACAGATTAAATTAAAATAAAATCTTGGTTTTTTAGAAGAAGATTTGATTGTTCTTCTAGATGACCAATTATAGGGAGTTAAAATGAAATTTAGAGAATTAAAACATAAATTAAATAGTAAATTTACTTTAGCGGTTTTATGTATTTCTTTATTTACTTTTTTAACTATATTCATTGCTATTAAAAATGAGTTTTTCTATTCATCTATAAATTATATAACAGATTATTTAGATTATTATATAACAAAGTATTTAAACGGCAATGTTTCTGATTTATTAATTGATGGAAAAATCTTATTATATATAGAAAATGATTTGTCTAACATATTTTCTTCTCTATATATATATGTTGTATCATTTGGTTCAATTATATTCAAAGTTTATTCATTCATAATCCCGTTTGTGATTTTTTATAAAATAAATTCATCTCTTCATAGTGAAGTATATAATAAATTTTCTATTCCAAAAATAACAAGAGTTGGATTGAAAAAATATGCTAACAATACTATAATCGTTAATGGAATTTATTCAGGGTTATTATTATTTATTCCTAGATTACTGTATTTATT
>UMFK01034702.1_pt1 | contig 14105 bp, 9 predicted proteins | sample 1964981 | NCBI WGS metagenome assembly UMFK01 (sample SAMEA4836043, study PRJEB28245) | human gut metagenome | biome: gut microbiome; material: fecal sample | place: Denmark | collected 2008
ATAGCTCCTTATATTGTGTTATTCTTTTGCAAGAAATTGATTTTCCTACTGTATAATAATGCTTTTTTTGCCGGTAAATGTCAAGAAAATTGTAGGGAAAAGAAAAAGAGACTTTACAATCCATATGCGGTATGATAGTATACTAAAGTATGCAACCGTTACTCAGACTAAGGACACTCCGACCTTTCACTGGGTGACTGGCGATTATTATTTTATAAGGAGGATGTTGACATGGTATCAGCAGAGCAGAAGAAAGAGATTATTGAGAAGTACGGACGTGGAGCAAATGACACTGGTTCACCAGAGGTTCAGATTGCTTTATTGACAGCAAGAATTAATGATTTACAGGGACATTTCAAAGATCATCCAAAGGATCATCATTCAAGACGTGGTCTTCTTAAGTTAGTAGGACAGAGACGTAACTTATTAGCTTACTTAAAGAAGATCGATATTGAACGTTACAGAACATTAATCGAGAGCTTAGGTTTGAGAAAGTAGTCTCGCGTAAGCCGTGCGTAAGAAAAAAAGAGAACAGTTACTACATGCTTGCATGTTAGTGGCTGTTCTCTTTTTTTCTTACATAGGGCGAAGCCCTCTAGCGAGATGAGCGGAGCGAAATCGAGCTAGGCACGGCTTACGGGGAGAAGCGAAGCCCTCTAGCGAGATGAGCAGAGCGAAATCGAGCTAGGCACGGGAAAATTACGAAATATTCCTTTGCAACTATATATGGGTTGTGCTATAATAGGTTAGATTGTGTTAAGACATTAACCGAGACTTCTGAAGTGACGATAGTTTATGTATATTTTTAGCTGTCATCAGTTCAGTCGTTTCGGTGTCTTATACAAAATATTTATTTAAGGAGAGCGAATATGTACAAGAAGTTTGAAATGGAACTTGCCGGCAGAACATTACGTGTTGACGTTGGACGAGTTGCAGCACAGGCAAATGGTGCAGCATTTATGCATTATGGGGATACTGTTGTATTATCTACAGCAACAGCATCTGAGAAACCGAGAGAGGGAATTGATTTCTTCCCACTTAGTGTAGAGTATGAAGAGAAGTTATATTCCGTTGGTAAGATTCCGGGAGGATTTAATAAGAGAGAAGGTAAGGCAAGTGAGAATGCAATCCTTACTTCTCGTGTAATTGACCGCCCGATGAGACCATTGTTCCCAAAGGATTACCGTAATGATGTTACCTTGAATAACCTTGTAATGTCAGTAGATCCAGAGTGCTCACCAGAGCTTACAGCAATGCTTGGTTCTGCAATTGCAACAGCAATTTCAGATATTCCATTTGACGGACCATGTGCAACAACACAGGTTGGTTTGATCAATGGCGAGTTTGTATTTAATCCGAATGAGGCACAGAATGCAGTATCTGACCTGAAGCTTACAGTAGCTTCTACCGCAGAGAAAGTAATCATGATCGAGGCCGGTGCCAATGAAGTACCGGAAGATAAGATGATCGAAGCAATCTATGCAGCGCATGAGATTAACCAGCAGGTGATTGCGTTCATCAATAAGATTGTAGCAGAATGTGGCAAACCAAAACATTCTTATACAAGTTGTGCAGTTCCGGAAGAATTGTTCGCAGCAATTAAGGAGATTGTTTCTCCGGAAGAGATGGAAGAGGCAGTCTTTACAGATGATAAGCAGACTCGTGAGGAGAACATCCGTCAGATCACAGAGAAGTTAGAGGAAGCATTTGCAGACAAAGAAGAGTGGCTTGCGGTTCTTGGGGAAGCGATTTATCAGTATCAGAAGAAGACCGTTCGTAAGATGATCCTGAAAGATCACAAGAGACCGGACGGACGTGCGATCAGCCAGATTCGTCCATTGGCAGCAGAGGTTGATATTATCCCTCGTGTACATGGTTCTGCTATGTTTACGCGTGGTCAGACACAGATCTGTAACGTAACAACACTGGCTCCATTATCTGAAGCACAGAAGATTGATGGTTTGAATCTGTTAGAGACGAATAAGAGATATATGCATCAGTATAATTTCCCATCTTATTCTGTAGGTGAGACAAAACCATCCAGAGGACCTGGACGTCGTGAGATCGGACATGGTGCATTAGCAGAGAGAGCATTGGTTCCTGTACTTCCTAGCGTAGAGGAATTTCCATATGCGATTCGTACTGTATCTGAGACATTTGAGTCGAACGGTTCCACTTCCATGGCTTCTACTTGTGCATCTTGTATGTCATTGATGGCAGCAGGTGTTCCAATCAAGAAGATGGTTGCCGGTATTTCATGTGGTCTGGTTACAGGCGAGACAGATGATGATTATATTGTATTAACGGATATTCAGGGCCTTGAGGACTTCTTTGGCGATATGGACTTTAAGGTTACCGGTACAAAAGAAGGTATCACAGCAATCCAAATGGATATTAAGATTCACGGATTGACAAGACCGATCGTAGAGGAAGCTATCCGCAGAACAAGAGAAGCAAGACTTTACATCATGGATGAAGTTATGTCTAAGGCAATTGATAAGCCAAGAGACCATGTTGGTGCACTTGCTCCAAAGATTTGTCAGTTAAAGGTGGATCCGGAGAAGATTGGTGAGATCATTGGTCAGAGAGGTAAGACAATTAACAGTATTATTGAAGAGACCAGTGTTAAGATTGATATTGATGATGATGGAACAGTTGCAGTTTGTGGCATAGATCAGGCAGGTATTGACAAGGCACTTAAGATCATTCATTCAATCGTAGATCCGATTGAGGTAGGAAAGATTTACGAAGGGAAAGTAGTTCGTATTATGAACTTTGGTGCGTTTGTAGAACTTTCACCAAATAAGGATGGATTGATTCACATTTCGAAGTTGTCTAAGGATCGTGTTGCTAAGGTAGAAGATGTGGTAAATATCGGTGATACGGTTAAAGTTAAGGTTCTTGAGATTGACCGCATGGGCAAGATCAGCTTAAGTCTTAAGGATGCAGTGGAAGAGGCAGCGGAATAAGATACAGAATCAATAAGATTTTGTATGATATAGAATGAGAAGGCTGTTGTGTTGAAAAGTGATAAGGAATTACTTTGAAGGATGCAATAGCCTTTTTGTAGCGAAAGGAGTAAGATATGCAATACGGTTATTTTGATGAGGCAGCAAAGGAATATGTGATTACAAGACCGGATACACCGGCACCATGGGCGAACTATTTAGGTTCTCCGGCATATGGAGCAATTATTTCAAATAATGCGGGTGGTTATAGTTTTGAAAAGAGTGGGGCACACGGAAGAATTATCCGCTATATATTCAATCAGTTTGACCAGCCGGGAAGATATGTATATTTAAGAGATGACGAGAGCAAAGATTTCTGGTCGGCATCCTGGCAGCCGGTTGGCAAATCATTAGATGAGTATAAAAGTGAGTGTCATCATGGTACAGGTTATACAGATATAGTAGCAGAATATTCAGGAATCCGTTCAGAAGTATTATATTATGTACCGTTGAATAAAACACATGAGGTGTGGCGTGTAAAGGTAACCAACCAATCAGATAAGGTTCGGAAACTTTCTGCTTTTGGATATTGTGAGTTTACCAATGACAGCAATTATGAGCAGGATCAGGTTAATTTACAATACACCTTGTTTATTACCAAAACATATTTTCATGGCAATCGCATTTTTCAGACAATCAATGAGAATATTAAAAGTGCAGTAGACGGCAATGAGAATACAACCCGTTTCTTTGGAATAGCAGGCGCAGAGGTAGATTCCTATAATGGTGACAAAGAAAGTTTTATTGGAAGATACCATGATTATAGTAATCCACAGGCGATTGAGAATGGTCAGTGTGATAATACATTGAATTACAATTCCAATGCATGTGGAGCGTTACAGACGAAAATGGAATTGGCACCCGGCGAGAGCAAAGTGTTCACGTTTGTGCTGGGGATGAAGTCGGATAAAGAGGCTGAGAGTATTCTTTCCGGATATGCAGATGTTGAAAAGACAACAGAAACAGAAAAACAGGAGTTGATCACATACTGGCATGGTCAGTTGTCTCATTTACAGGTTAAAACGCCATCCGATAGTTTTAACAATATGGTCAACACATGGAATGCTTATCAGTGTTTTATGACATTTATCTGGTCGAGAGCAGCATCCTTTACATATTGCGGTCTTCGTAACGGATACGGATATCGTGATACGGTACAGGATATTCAGGGTATCATTCATTTGAATCCGGAAATGGCATTGGAAAAGATCCGGTTTATGTTATCTGCACAGGTGGATAACGGTGGAGGTCTGCCATTGGTTAAGTTTACACATAATGCCGGACATGAGGATACGCCGGATGATCCGTCTTATGTAAAAGAAACTGGACATCCTGCTTATCGTGCAGATGATGCGTTGTGGTTATTCCCTACTGTGTATAAGTATATTGCGGAGACGGGTAATGTTGGCTTTATGGATGAGGTTATATTGTTTGCAAATGGTGGAGAAGCATCCGTTTATGAGCATTTAAAACGGGCGATCGATTTTTCAATGAATCGTCTTGGTAATCACGGAATGCCTGCTGGACTTCACGCAGACTGGAATGACTGTCTTCGTCTCGGAAAGAAAGGTGAGTCTAGTTTCGTTGCAATGCAGCTTTATTATGCAATGACTGTGATCCGTGAATTTGCAGAACGTAAAAATGATACGGAATACATTGCATATCTTAATAAAATACAGGCTGAATTAGGAGATACCATTCAGAAATATTGTTGGGAAGATGACAGATATGTCCGGGGATACAAAGAAGATGGTGAGATCATTGGATCAAAGCACCATCCAGAAGCAAATATGTGGCTGAATCCACAATCGTGGTCTGTTATTTCTGGTCTTGCTTCAAAAGAACAGGCAGAGCTTGCATTGGAATCCGTTCATCGGGAATTAAATACGCCATATGGTGTGCGTTTGATGGCACCATCTTATGTAAACCATGCGTTTGATGGCGCATTGATGTTATTGTTTAACCCATCCACTAAGGAAAATGGTGGTATTTTCTCTCAACCACAAGGCTGGATCATTTTGGCAGAGTCTTTGATGGGACATGGTAATCGTGCATTTGAATACTTTAATGAGTCGTCCCCTGCTTCCATGAATGACAAGGCAGAGATCCGTAAATTAGAGCCGTATTGCCATGGACAGTTTACAGAGAGTACGGAGTCACCATTTGAAGGTCGTGCACATGTACATTGGCTGACAGGAACGGCATCTACCGTTATGGTTGGATGTGTAGAAGGAATTCTTGGTTTGCGTCCGGACTTTGATGGTTTGAAGATCAGTCCGTCTGTTTCTTCTGACTGGAAGGAATTTTCAATGGAAAAAGATTTCCGGGGCAGAAAATTACACATTCAGGTTCAGAATCCGAACGGAAAGGAATCCGGAGTAGAGAAAATCGTATTGAATGGACAGACAATCGATGGCAATTATATATCGGCAGATCTGTTACAGGATGAGAACCAGATCATCGTATATATGTAAGATTCTGTGATTTTTGTAAGTTGAGTCAATAATGTATCTGATATATATTACAGCAGATATTAATAATTTTATTTACACGAAGGAGTAGCTTTGGCTGCTCCTTTTTGTGTAGACAACGGGATGAGAGACAACGGAGTTGTTTCGAGTAAGGGATTATCCATTCTTGATTTTGCTGTGAATGAAAGTGTACATGACGGGAAATGATATATGAGGGGAGCGTTGTGTGGAGGTCGATATGGGAAAGAATATATATGGTCATGGTGTGGAATACGAAAAACCATGCGAACAGAGATTGTGCGACAGGCAGATTGAGAAGGAAAGAACCGAACAGATTAAAGAAATGGGACAGTTGGATCTGAAGGAAAATGCATATGGATACCGCATTTATCTGTTAAATATTATTGGTGAGATTGAAGGTCATCAGGCACTTGGACCACTTGTGAAAACAACGAAATATGAGCACGTATTGCCGGAACTTGCAAGAGTCGAAGAAGACGATTCAATAGACGGATTACTTGTACTATTAAATACCGTTGGCGGCGATGTAGAAGCAGGACTGGCGATAGCGGAAATGATCGCATCTTTATCGGTGCCGGTTGTTACGTTGCTATTAGGTGGGGGACATTCGATCGGGGTTCCGTTGAGTGTGTCAGGAAACCATTCTTTCATTGTTCCAACCGCAACCATGGTAGTACATCCGATCCGGATGAACGGACCGGTACTGGGAGTGAAGCATAATTATGAGTATATTGACCGGATGCAGGACCGGATCATATCCTTTACCTGTAACCATTCTGATATCAGCGAAGCGGATCTGAAACAGATTATGTTTAATACAACAGAATTAGCAAAAGATGTAGGGAGTGTATTAGTTGGAGAAGAAGCGGTAAAACTGGGATTAATAAATGAAGTGGGAGGGATAAAGGAAGCGTTTTCTTATTTATATGACTTGATAAATATAAGAAAAAATAGTAATATATAAATATTGTGGTGTTTTATGCGCTTGACTACAATTTGTTGTTTTTGTCGTGCACATAGAGGCATATAAGTTTGAAAAGGGAGGTTGGATGCTTGGCTGAGAAGAAAAGCAAATCAACGAATTCAAATAAGGAAACAAAGAAAAGAAATTCTGCAAAGACACAAACGGTTAAAAGAAATGTACAGGAAGAGGAAAGTTCCTATGCTTTGGAGATTGCAATCTGGGTGATCGGAGCCATAATGCTGATCGTAGAACTTGGTAATTTCGGACTGTGCGGGGCAGTAAGTTATGTTAGTAATTTCTTTTTTGGCTTGTTCGGTATTATTGAATATGTATTGCCGGTTGCAGTAATGTTTGCGGCATTTTTCTTACATATCAATGAATATAAAAGACGAGCAGTGAATAAAGTGGTCTTTGGTTCTTTTGTGTTGTTATGCATTGGAATGATCGGACAATTGGCAGCAGGAATAGATAAATATGATTTTACGAAACTTTTTATGGAAGGCTTTCAGGATAAACTGGGCGGAGGGATTGTTTGTGGTTCTCTTGCATATCTGTTGCAGGCTGCGGTTGGACAGATTGGCACCTATATTATTATTGTTGCTGCCATTATCATCTGTATTGTCCTGTTTGCGGAAGTCTCTGTCATCGATATGTTCCGGGGCGTGATCGAAACAATTTCCGATGTGAGAGCCGATGGCAGGGAATATGAGGAGCAGGATGAGGAGATAATTCCGGCAGGAAAGAAAAAACGGACTTCCGGCTATGAGCATATTGTGAAAGAGGATTACCCGGATGAAAAGGATCCGGTATTTGCACAGAGGAAGAAAACATCCGTATTAGATTCAATATCGGTGCTGCCATCAGATGCAGACAAAGGAATTCTTCCTGCTAAGAAAGAAACGAAACTACCGTTAAATGAGGAAGTTCATGAGATTACAATGACATATGATTTAGATCTTCCGGGAGAGCATATGCCAGTGGCAGAGAAAGAAGAGAAGCCAGACAAACCAAGAAGGAAGAGGAAAGCGACTGCCAAACAAAATACTGTACCGACTGTGCTTGCTGAAGCAGAAGAACAGTCGATGGCGAAAGAAATGAAAAGTTCTGTACCGGATATGAAGAATACTGCTTTACATATGGAGAACAAGACGGCAGCTACGGTGGAGAATGTATCGGCAAAAGAAATCGGAAACAGCGATCATACCTATCAGTTTCCACCGTTGGAATTGCTGAAGAAAGGTAAGACACAGACTGCAGAAAAGGAAGATCTGATACGTCACAACGCCATCAAATTGCAGGAAGTATTAAAAAGCTTCGGCGTAAATGTTACAATGACTAATTATAGCTGCGGACCTTCTGTTACCCGATATGAGATGGTGCCGGAACAGGGTGTTAAGGTAAGTAAGATTACCGGACTTGCAGATGATATTATGATGAATCTTGCAGCACAGAGTATCCGGATTGAGGCACCGATTCCGGGAAAATCGGCGGTTGGAATTGAGATACCAAACACAAAAAGAAGCGGTGTTGGTTTCCGGGAATTGATCGATACAGAGAAATTCATTAAGCATCCTTCAAAGATTGCATTTGCGGTCGGCAAAGATATAGAAGGAAATGTCGTTGTAGAAGACATTGCAAAGATGCCGCATTTATTGATTGCAGGTGCTACCGGGTCAGGAAAATCTGTCTGTACCAATACGTTAATCATGAGTATTTTATATAAGGCAAGACCGGATGAAGTAAAGCTGATCTTAGTAGATCCGAAACAGGTAGAATTAAAGGTCTATAATGGTATTCCTCATTTATTGACGCCGGTTGTAACAGATCCGAAGAAAGCGGCAGGAGCTCTTAACTGGGCAGTGGCAGAAATGACAAAACGTTATCAGATGTTCTCGGAGTGCAATGTCCGTAACATCCAGGGATATAATGAGAAAGTACGCGAAGTACAGGAGTCCGGAAAAGTGGATGAGGATGCATTGGAGAAAATGCCGCAGATTGTAATTATTGTAGATGAGTTGGCAGATCTGATGATGGTAGCAAAAGCAGAGGTAGAGGAAGCGATTGTACGTCTTGCACAATTGGCAAGAGCTGCCGGAATTCATCTGGTAATTGCAACGCAGCGTCCGTCTGTCGATGTAGTAACCGGCCTGATCAAGGCAAATGTGCCATCCAGAATTGCACTTTCGGTATCTTCGGGTGTGGATTCCAGAACGATCATTGACAGTGTAGGAGCGGAGAAATTATTAGGAAATGGTGATATGCTGTTTTATCCGACGATGTATCCGAAACCATTGCGTGTTCAGGGTGCCTATATTTCAGATGATGAGGTCATGAATGTTGTTGAATACCTGAAGGCACAAAATGGGGAAACGACCTATAACGAAGAAGTGACAACACAGATTACTTCATCAGCAGGTTCTTCGACAACAGCAATTGGCAATGGTGCATCCGATGATGACCGTGACGAATATTTTGTTCAGGCTGGTAAGTTTATTATTGATAAGAATAAAGCGTCCATCGGCATGTTGCAGAGAATGTTTAAGATTGGATTTAACAGAGCTGCGAGAATTATGGATCAGTTGTTTGAAGCAGGAGTGGTTGGCCCGGAGGAGGGAACAAAACCACGTCAGGTTTTGATGAGTGAAGAACAATTTGAACAGTATATTGATGAATATTTTTAGAAGAGGCATGGGACAGGGACAGTTTCATATATTAAGCAGAGGCTTATTTTCGTTAAGCTTTAGGGGGATATAGGTAATTTGTGAAATAATTTGTCTTTCTTAGTTGACGGGAATCAGATATATCGTTACAATGTGACGAACAGAAAAGAATAACATTGCAGGAGGATATGCACATATGAAAACAGATATTGAAATCGCACAGGAAGCACAAATGGTTCATGTGAAAGAGGTGGCAGCAAAGTTAGATATTGCGGAAGAAGAATTAGATCTCTATGGAAAGTATAAGGCAAAGCTTTCGGACGAATTGATTCATCGGATTGAGAACAACCCGGATGGAAAACTGGTACTGGTAACTGCAATCAATCCAACTCCGGCAGGAGAAGGTAAGACAACCGTTACGGTTGGTCTTGGACAGGCACTTGGCAGAATGGGTAAGAAAGCATCCATCGCTCTTCGTGAGCCATCCCTTGGACCATGTTTTGGTATTAAAGGTGGTGCAGCAGGTGGTGGATATTCACAGGTTGTTCCGATGGAAGATCTGAATCTGCATTTTACCGGTGATTTTCATGCAATTACATCTGCTAATAACCTGTTAGCAGCTATGTTGGATAATCATATCCAGCAGGGCAATGCATTGAATATTGATACAAGACAGATCGTTTGGAAACGTTGTATGGATATGAATGACCGTGTACTTCGTAATATTGTAGTTGGTCTGGGAAGTAAGATGGATGGTTATGTGAGAGAGGATCATTTTGTAATATCCGTTGCGTCTGAGATCATGGCAATTCTCTGTCTGGCGAATGATATGGAAGATCTGAAAGATAAGTTATCCAAGATTGTTGTTGCGTATACCGTAGATGGTAAGCCTGTGACTGCGGCTGATCTGAAAGCAGTCGGTGCAATGGCTGCATTATTGAAAGATGCGTTGAAGCCTAACCTGATCCAGACCTTAGAGCATACACCTGCATTTGTACATGGCGGACCTTTTGCCAATATTGCGCATGGTTGTAACTCTGTCCGCGCAACAAAACTTGCATTAAAGCTTTCTGATATTGTTGTAACAGAGGCTGGATTCGGAGCTGATCTTGGTGCAGAAAAGTTCTTAGACATCAAATGCCGGAAAGCTGGTATTTCTCCGGATGCAATCGTATTAGTAGCTACGATCCGTGCTTTAAAATACAATGGTGGAGTTGCTAAGACAGATCTTAGCAATGAGAATGTAGAGGCGCTTAAGAAGGGTATTGTGAACTTGGAGAAGCATATCGAAAACTTACAACAGTTTGGTGTTCCAATCGTTGTAACATTGAATCAGTTTATTACGGATTCTGAGGCGGAGCTTGCTTATGTTAAAGAATTTGTAGAAAATAAGGGGTGTGACTTTGCACTTGCCCAGGTTTGGGAGAAGGGTGGCGAAGGCGGACTTGCTTTAGCTGAGAAAGTTGTTGATATTTTAGAGAATAAGAAAGCAGATTTTAAGATGCTTTATGAAGATGATATGTCCTTAGAGGATAAGATTCATACGATTGCTACCAAGATCTACGGCGCAGATGGTGTGAATTATACAGCAGCAGCTAAGAAACAGTTGGCGAAGATCACAGAACTTGGATATGGCAAACTTCCTGTATGCATGGCGAAGACACAGTACTCGTTGTCAGATGATCAGACAAAGCTTGGAAGACCAACCGGATTTGATATTAATGTAAGGGATGTTTATGTGAATGCAGGTGCGGGATTTGTCGTTGCGATTACCGGTTCCATCATGACGATGCCGGGACTTCCTAAAGTTCCTGCTGCTGAGAATATTGATGTAGTAGATGATAAGATCGTTGGTTTGTTCTAATTTTTGATAGAAGTATTTGATTCATGAATGAAGTTCTGATGATAAGGAGGACACAAGTATGGCAGAATTAATTGATGGTAAGGTAATCAGCAAACAGATCAAGGATGAATTAAAGGAACAGGTAGCAACACTGAAAAAACAGGGTAAAGAGATCGGAATGGCAGTCATTCAGGTAGGTAATGACCCTGCTTCCTCTGTGTATGTCGGCAACAAGAAGAAAGCCTGTGAGTATATCGGAATCCGTTCGGAAAGCTATGAGCTTCCGGAGGAGACAACACAGGAGGAACTGCTTACATTGATTGAGAAGCTGAATCAGGATGATAAGATTCATGGAATCTTAGTACAGCTCCCGGTTCCCAAACATATTGATGAAGATACTATTATTAAAGCCATTTCTCCAAAGAAGGATGTGGATGGATTCCATCCACAAAGCGTAGGTGCTTTGACAATTGGTCAGCCGGGCTTTGTATCCTGTACACCGGCTGGAATTATTCAGTTATTAAAGAGAAGCGGTGTAGAGATTGAAGGAAAAGAATGTGTTGTAATTGGAAGAAGTAATATTGTCGGTAAGCCGATGGCATTACTTTTGTTAAGAGAGAATGGAACGGTAACTATTACACATTCCCGTACAAAGAATCTTAAAGAGGTGTGTAAACGTGCAGATATCTTAGTGGTTGCAATTGGCAGACCAAAGATGATCGATGCATCCTATGTCAAAGAGGGTGCAGTAGTCATTGATGTAGGAATTCATCGGAATGAGAATAACAAGCTGTGTGGTGATGTGGACTTTGACAGTGTGGAGCCGGTTGCATCTAAGATCACACCAGTTCCCGGAGGAGTTGGTCCGATGACAATTGCTATGCTGATGCATAACTGCGTAGAAGCAGCAACTATGTTTGGAAAATAGGGGAAATATATGATTCAGATATTATTTGTATCCCTTGGCTGTGATAAGAATCTGGTTGACAGTGAAGTAATGTTGGGACTTTTGGAAGATAAGGGATATGCGATTACCAACGAGGAGAAAGAAGCAGATGTTGTTGTGATCAATACCTGCTGCTTTATTGGAGACGCCAAGGAAGAGAGTATTGAGAACATCATTGAGATGGGCAAATTAAAAGAAACAGGTAAATTAAAAGCTTTGATCGTGACAGGCTGTCTGGCACAGCGTTACAAGGATGAGATCCAGGCAGAGCTTCCGGAGGTGGATGCGATTGTCGGAACAACGGCAACAGAATCGATTGTAGAAGCGGTGGAAGAGACACTGAAAGGAAAGGGATATACGCATTTTGAGGATATCAATTATCTTCCTCCAAGTCACACAAAACGTGTGATTACATCAGGAACGTATATGGGATATCTTAAGATTGCAGAAGGTTGTGACAAACACTGCACATATTGTATTATTCCGAAAGTCCGTGGTAATTACCGGAGCGTTCCGATGGCGGATCTGATCGGACAGGCGAAGTATCTGGTAGAGAATGGGATTACCGAGCTTTGCCTGGTGGCACAGGAGACAACAGTATATGGCATGGATATCTATGGTAAGAAGATGCTGCCGGAATTATTGCATGAACTTTCTAAGATAGAGGATCTGCAATGGATCCGTCTGCTTTATTGTTATCCGGAAGAGATTACACCGGAATTGATCTATGAGATCCGGGATAATGCAAAGGTATGTCATTACATTGATATGCCTTTGCAGCATTGCGAAGACAGCATTTTGAAACGGATGGGAAGAAGAACAACTAAAGAAGAGATTCAGAATACGATTCAAATAATCCGCAAGGAGATACCGGACATTGTACTTCGAACGTCACTGATTGCAGGATTTCCGGGAGAGACACAGGATGATCATGAAGCACTGCTTGCATTTATTGATGAGGTGGAATTTAACAGGCTGGGAGTATTTACTTATTCTCCGGAGGAAGGAACCCCGGCGGCAGTATTTGAAGATCAGGTACCGGAAGAGACGAAAGAGACATGGCGGGATGAGATTATGGCGTTACAGCAGGAGATATCCTATGATCTGAATAGTGCATTGGTTGGTAAGCAGATGCGGGTGATTGTAGATGGATATATATACAAGGATCAGATGTATATGTGCCGGTCTTACATGGATGCACCGGGGATTGATGGATGCGTTTTTGTTGCGTCTGAGGAAGAATTATTATCCGGAGATTTCATTGATGTGAAGATAACGGATTTTAATGAATATGATTTGATAGGAGAGAGAGTATGAATTTACCAAACAAATTAACGATTTTGAGAACAATTTTAATTCCGTTTTTCCTTGTAGCGATGTTATGGGATGCGGTACCATATGGCAACTGGATCGCACTTGTGATCTTTGCAATTGCTTCTTTGACAGATATGCTGGATGGAAAGATTGCGAGAAAATATAATCTGGTTACGAATTTTGGTAAGTTCATGGATCCGCTGGCAGATAAGCTGTTAGTGTCTTCTGCAATGATCGCATTTGTAGAGCTTGGCAGAATTCCATGTTGGATCGTTATTGTTATTATTGCAAGAGAATTTATCATCAGTGGATTCCGTCTGGTTGCAGCCGATAACGGCATTGTCATCGCAGCAGGAATCTGGGGTAAGATTAAGACAGCAGAGCAGATGGTGATGTTATGTATTCTGCTGGCAGACTTTGGCAGTATTTTTCCAAATGCAGCAGCAGGAATTACCCTGTTTGAGAACATTTTAATCTACATTGCATTGATTCTGACAATTATATCCTTGCTGGATTATCTGATCCATAACAAGGAAGTTCTGGCAGAGAATAATAAATAGAAGTTTTTCTTGAAATTACGGTATAAAAGTTATACAATACAATTGGCTAAAATTTGGCTTACCTTTTTGTAAGCCTGATAATAAATTTAAACGGAGGGCTAAAAATGAGCAATAAACTTACGTTGTCAGCAAGTGATCGTATTCATGCATTACTTGATGACTCAAGTTTCGTTGAAGTTGGTGCTTACGTAACTGCTAGAAATACCGACTTTAACACACAGGATCATGAAACACCGGCAGATGGTGTCGTAACAGGTTACGGTACAATTGACGGAAGATTAGTGTATGTTTACAGCCAGGATGCTACTGTATTAGGTG
>UMFK01041119.1_pt1 | contig 14065 bp, 13 predicted proteins | sample 1964981 | NCBI WGS metagenome assembly UMFK01 (sample SAMEA4836043, study PRJEB28245) | human gut metagenome | biome: gut microbiome; material: fecal sample | place: Denmark | collected 2008
TTCACGCTGCGCATTACGATGCTGTAATTAATCATACTCGTTTTGTGTTTAATGAGTTCTTTGAAATCACAACTACCCAGAAAGCCCGTTTTCTGTGCTTTTTCTGGTCTTCTATGATGACCGGCGCCTGCCATCATTTAAGACCCGCTGCGGTCTTCTATGATGACCGCCCTCAGGCACAAAAGGCTGTTCTTTCGATTGCCGGTGCAAAGATACGAAATTTTTAAGCCGAAATCAAGTTTTTACGGAAATAAGATGGTAAAAATGGTGTAAGTGGTTGATATGTAGCATTTTAAGTAAATGCTATTTTTGCATGTTCATTCCCCCCGGTCATTTTCGGTCATGGTCATTTTCGGTCATTTTCAAATGGAACTTGGTCATTTATTCTATAGTATAATATAAATATATATTTATATTATACTATAAGGGGATTTAGCGCCCCCGAAACCAAAATGACCGAAAATGACCATGACCGAAAATGACCAGATAGAACTTCTGAAGAAAAGTATTTCTGAAAACTTTTATTAAAAATAAGCCATTGATAATTAGTTTGTTATGTACTATTATTGATTCTTTTGATAGTTTGTTTTGCGTTTCGGTAAGGGGGGCTTTAGGGTCTTTCATCCCCCTTCTTGCTCCCTCTTTCCTTCCTCTAACTCTTGTGTATAATGTAAAATATGTTCTGAAAAATGGGTTTTCGAGCCTCTCTAACCTGCCTTTCACCCCTCTCTTTTTACCCCTTCTGTGGGGGTGAAAAGTGCCATCGGAGACAGATTTTTACTCTCCATAGACACTTTTCCGTTAAATAACGTGATAAAATTTGGTGGTTTGCCTAACTTTTTATATCTTTGCTTTTGCAAATGCTTAGAGGTAAGCCCCCTTCGCAGAAACATAAACAAATTATAAACTGTTTAAAAGTTGGTAGATATGCATAACAAATTGATACTCAGCGTTTTAGGGGGTGGGTAATTTTGGCTCGTCAAAATTAACCTCAAATCATTGTGTGCTTACAAAAGGACGAATATCAGCGTGGATTCATGCGCTGATATTCGTCCTTTTTATGTTTTCATTTTCCGCCTGTTCTAGCGATGATAATGCGGAAAATGAGCCAAAGATTGACTATAAAAGCCAATTTTCAGCCCATAAATGGGTAGTTTCGGAGGCTATCAAACGGGTAGGAGACCTCAGTATTCTTGTAAATGAGGGTTCTGCCCATTGCCAGTTCACCGCCGATAGCGTATTTTTCAGCGAGGAAGAAGAGATAACTGAGATTGATGGAGAGGGCAAAATCCTGCAATCTTACATCAAGCTTTCTCCCCGTGGAAGCTATCTTTATGCCATCAAGAATGATCAGATAACCATCAACGGTCAGACGTTTCAGATAACCAGTAAGGACCAGTCTGTCCTTCTCGAAAACGAGAAGTGGAGATTCGTGCTTAAAGAAGAATCTGGCGCGTATTTAAATATAATGTGTAAAATCTTATAGACAAAGATAAAAATGGCAAAGAAACAAGATACCATCAGCATTGGTTTTGAAGAGAAAATTTGGAAGGCTGCCGATATTTTGCGAGGCAGTCTCGATGCATCGCAGTACAAGGGCGTGGTGCTCGGACTCATCTTTCTGAAATACATCAGCGACCGCTTCGACCAGAAGTTCCAGGAGCTGCAGGGCGACGAATACGCCGACCCGGAAGATAAGGACGAATACACTGCCGAGAACATCTTCTACGTGCCTGCTGAGGCTCGATGGAGCAAGATTAGCGCTGCTGCCCACACACCGCAAATAGGCGTGGTGATAGATGAAGCGCTCATCGCTATTGAGCGTGAGAACGATAGATTGAAGAATGTTCTGCCCGGCAATTTTGCCCGTCCGGAACTGCCTAAAAACAAATTAGGTGAAATCGTAGATCTCTTTACCAACATAGAAATGCATGATGCTGGCGAGGAGAAAGACCTCTTGGGCAGAGCCTATGAATATTGCTTGCAGAAGTTTGCCTCTCAGGAGGGAAAGAACGCTGGTGAGTTCTATACGCCTTCCTGCATTGTCCGCACACTGGTGGAGATACTGGAACCTTACGAGGGTAGAGTCTTTGACCCTTGCTGCGGTTCGGGCGGTATGTTTGTGCAGAGTGCCAAGTTTATAGATCGCCACAAGGGAAACCTGCGTAAAATCAGTATCTACGGACAGGAATCGAACCCTGATACTTGGAAGATTGCACAAATGAACCTTGCCATCCATGGTTTGGAAGCGAATCTGGGTAGAGTATATGCAGATAGTTTCTTAGATGACCAGCACCCTACGCTGAAGGCAGATTACATTCTTGCCAATCCTCCTTTCAATCTCAGCGACTGGGGACAGAGTGCGCTTCAGGAAGATGTGCGCTGGCAGTATGGTTTGCCACCTGCTGGCAACGCCAACTTTGCGTGGATGCAGCACATGATTCATCATCTGGCTCCAAACGGCAAGATTGGTTTGGTGCTGGCGAATGGTGCGCTTTCGAGTCAGAGTGGTGGCGAGGGACAGATTCGCCAAGCCATTATCGAAGCCGACCTGGTAGAGGGAATCGTGGCTTTGCCTTCGCAGCTGTTCTACAGTACGGGTATTCCTGTAAGTCTTTGGTTTATCAGCCGCAACAAGGCGCAGAAGGGCAAGACTGTGTTTATCGATGCTCGTAATCTGGGCACGATGGTTACTCGCAAATTGCGTGAGCTGATGCCTGATACGGATATTATGAAAATTTCTGATACCTTCCATGCTTTCCAGCAGGGAACTCTGGAGGATGAAAAGGGCTTCTGTGCCGTATGCACCACCGAGCAGATTGCTGCTCAGGACTTCATCCTGACTCCTGGAAGATACGTAGGAATCGCCGAAGACGAAGGCGACGGAGTGCCTTTCGAGGAGAAAATGACGAATCTCACCGGAGAGCTGAAGCAGCTGTTTGAGGAAAGCAAGAAGCAGGAAGAGGAGATTAGATTGCAGTTGAAGAAAATTGGATGGGAGGTGTAAAGTATGGAAACATATAAACTTTCTGATCTTTGTGAAATTCTTGATTCCAAAAGAAAGCCTCTGTCTGCATTACAAAGGGCTAAAAAACAAGGAATTTATCCTTATTATGGAGCACAAGGAATAATTGACCATTTAGATGATTATTTATTAGATGGTGAATATCTTCTTGTTGCAGAAGATGGTGCTAATTTAGAAACAAGAAATCAACCTATTGCAAATATTGCTAAAGGGAAAATATGGGTAAACAACCATGCCCATGTATTGGGGAGTAACGGAAAATGCCCACTTAATCTTTTGGGTTTTATATTAAACAATATGAATATAAGTCCTTATGTAACAGGGTGTGCACAACCAAAGCTCAACCAAGAGAACTTAAGAAATATTGAGATAGAGTTGCCTTCACATATAGATAGCATAGCCTCCATCCTTTCTTCTCTCGACCGGAAGATAGAGTTGAACAACAAGATCAATGCTGATTTGGAGGAGATGGCGCAGGCTATTTTCAAGAATTGGTTCGTTGACTTTGAGCCTTTCAAGGATGGTAAGTTCGTGGATAGTGAATTGGGAATGATTCCGGAAGGATGGAAAGTAGGAACGCTTGGGGAGCTATGTAATTTTAAGCGAGGCAAAAACTTGCTTACAAAGAATGCTATTGATGAAGGTGTTCCTGTTGTTGCAGGAGGTTTAGAACCTTCTTGCTATCATAATGTAGCGAACACTGGAGCACCTGTAATTACTGTAAGTGGTTCTGGAGCAAATGCGGGTTTCATGAGAATGTATCATGTTCCTGTCTGGGCATCAGACTGTTCATTTATAGATATTTCGTGTGAGAATTTCTATTTTGTGTATTGCTTCTTAAAGGTGAACTCTAAATTATTAAAGCATGCGCAAACAGGTGCTGTTCAACCTCATGTAAAGCCATCGGATATTCATGACTTTGAATTGGTTATCCCTGATAAGGAAAGCATATATGAATTTCAAGATAAGGTAAAACCTTTCTTTGATAAAATTGCAGCAATTCAAAAGGAGAACTCCCGTCTCTCCCTTCTCCGTGACACCCTTCTCCCTCGCTTAATGTCAGGCGAGCTGGAAGTCCCGGAATAAGAAGAGCAACGAAAGAAAATAACGAGAAAGAAAATATAAAATATTAACATTATGGCAGACGACAAGAAATTCACCGAAGACGCATACGAGCAAACGCTCATTGCCCTGTTCCGAGACGAACTCGGCTATGCGTACGAATGTGGCTACGAGGTGGAGCGCGACTATAAGGAGCCTTTCTATCGTGCCGATTTGGTCGCCTCGATGCGACGGCTTAATCCTGAACTGCCAGCCGATGCAATGGATGAAGGTATCAAGCAAATCACCAACATCAGCATCGGTACTTTAGAACAGAACAACGAGCAGTTTACACTCTGGATGCAAAACGGTCTGGAGGTGGGATTCCTGCAAGATGGCGAAGAACGAACTGCCCTGATGAGGCTCATCGACTTCGACCACCCTGAAAGGAATCTCTTCAAGGTGGTGAACCAGTGGCGGGTAGAAGAGTATAAGAACAAGCGCTGCGATATGGTGGTGATGGTCAACGGATTGCCCCTCGTGGTGGTGGAGCTGAAAAGCGCCATCTCCGAAGACGCATCCATCGACGATGCCTACAAGCAGATCAAGAACTATCAGCAGAGCATTCCAAGCCTCTTCAGCTACAACGCCTTCAACGTAATCAGCGACATGAGCGAGACCCGTGCCGGAACCATCACCGCCAAGCAAGACCGCTACATGGAATGGAAGACTATAGACGGCTCATACGAGTCAACTCTCTTTGCCGACTATCGCACCTTCTTCCTCGGCATGTTCCAAAAGCAGCGACTGCTCGACATTCTGCAGAACTTCATCTGCTTCGACAAGAACCAGGGCAAATACGTCAAGATTCTTACCGCCTACCATCAGTACTACGCCGTGGGCAAAGCCCTGCAGCGCACCCGTACCGCAGTGGAAGGCAACGGAAAAATCGGTGTGTTCTGGCACACGCAGGGTTCGGGCAAGAGCCTCTCCATGGTGTTCTACGCCCACCAGCTGGTGCAGCGACTGCCCGAAGTAACCATCGTGGTGGTAACCGACCGCAAGGACCTCGACAACCAGCTCTTCGGTCAGTTCTGCCGCTGTCAGGACTTCCTTCGTCAGGAGCCACAGAACGCCCAGAGCCGTGAAGACCTGGGCAATCTGCTGCGCAACCGAAAAAGTGGGGGAATCATCTTCACCACCATTCAGAAGTTTGAAGAAGGCGACTCGGCACTCTCCACCCGCCGCAACATCATCGTGATGACCGATGAGGCGCACCGCTCGCAATACGGCGATGAGCACTGGGACAACAAGAGTCTGACGATGAAGAAGGGATTCAGCCAGAAGATGAGAGAAGCCCTGCCAGGCGCCTCGTTTATCGGCTTCACCGGAACGCCTATCAGCGACCGCGACAGAGACACGGAGGAAGTGTTCGGCAACTACATCGACGTTTACGACATGAGTCAGGCGGTAGATGATGGAGCCACCCGTCCGGTTTATTACGAGAGCCGTGTGGTGAACCTGAACCTCGACGAAGACACGATGAAGCTGCTGAACGATGAGTTCGACAACCTGGCCGATGAGGGAGCCACCGAGGAGCAGATCTGGCAGGCAAAGCAGGAGCACAGCCGACTGGAAGTACTCCTGGGCGAAGACGCCACCATCGACACGCTGGTAAAGGACATCATCCAGCACTACGAGCAGAACCGTGCGCAGGAACTCACCGGCAAGGCAATGATCGTGGCGCTGACCCGAAGCATCGCCATCAAAATCTACCGCAAGATGCTGGAGCTTCGCCCCGGGTGGACGGAGAAGGTAAAGGTAGTGATGAGCGGTTCGAACCAGGATCCCGAAGACTGGCAGCCGATTATCGGCAACGAAGCCTACAAGAAGGAACTGGCAAGAAAATTCAAGGACAACGACGATGAGATGAAAATCGCCATCGTAAGAGACATGTGGCTCACGGGCTTCGATGTTCCGTCGCTCGCCACCATGTACGTATATAAGCCGATGAGCGGTCATAATCTGATGCAGGCAATAGCCCGGGTGAACCGGGTGTTCCCGGGCAAGGAAGGCGGACTGATAGTGGATTACGTAGGCATTGCGCAGGCGCTGAAGAGTGCCATGCAGCAGTACACCAACCGTGACCGCCGCCGCTTCGGAGACCCCGACATCGCCAAGACCGCCCTGGTGAAATGGAAGGAAGAGATGGAAATCTGCCGAGACCAGCTTCATGGTTTCGACTATTCCGGCTTCTTCGAACAGGACAACTCGAAGCGTGCCTTCGCCATTACGAGCGGAGCCAACTTCCTGAGTTCTCCAGCCATGATTCAGCGCAAGAAGAATTTCATGGAGCACAGCAATCTGCTTCACAACGCCACCACGCTCTGCCGTTCGCTTCTGGATGAGCAGCAGAAGGCGGAGGTGTGCTACATGGATGCGCTGCGCGTGATGATGCTCAAACTCTCGCAGAAGGGCAAGATCAGCCGCCATGAAATCAACGAGCGCATCGGCGACCTGCTCCGTCAGAGCGTGAAGACCGACGGGGTAATCAATCTCTTCGGCGACCGCCAGATAGAGTTCTCGCTCTTCGACGACGCCTTCATCCAGGAGGTGAAGAACATGAAGGAGCGCAACCTGGCGGTGGAACTGCTCACCAAACTGATGAAAGAGAAAATCAAGCAGCAGCAGAAGACCAACGTGGTTCAGAGCGACCTCTTCTCCGACATGCTCAGCCAGAGTCTCTCCAACTATCTGAAGGGCTTGCTCACCAACGAGGAAGTGATAGAGGAACTGTTGAAGATGGCTCAGCAGATGAAGCAGGCGGAGGCAGAGGGCAACGACCTGGGACTTTCGCCCGAGGAGAAGGCATTCTATGATGCGCTCTCCACGCCCGAAGGTGTGCGGCAGGCTTACTCCGACGAGGAGTTCGTGGCACTGACCCGGGAACTGACGGAGGTGTTGCACCGCAACCGCACCATCGACTGGAACCGGAAGGAATCAGCCAGGGCGAAGATGCGCGTGATGGTGAAGCGACTGCTCAAGAAATACAAGTATCCGCCTGAGGGTGCAAAGAAGGCGCTGGAAACCGTGATGCGCCAATGCGACCACTGGGCGGACAGTGAAGATAACATAGTATAAACCCTTTAAAATTTTTAGTAAGAAACAGAAAGCAAATAGAAAGTAACCATAATACGATAGACGCTGATTATCTGGCACTTCTACAGTATTAAGAACCTGCAAATTCACAAATTCAGTAAGAAGACGGTGACAGCAAGGCGTCCACTCCTCTACGGCGTGGGCAGTACTTGTTTGTACCTTACTGAAGGTTCTTGCAGGTACCCTAATACTGGTACTTACAGGGAACCCCATGCCGCTTATTCTATCAACAAAAACAATTTAAACCTATAAAATCTTGGACGACGAACAAGAAGTACACTTGGAAAAGCTAGAGAATCTAGTAGATCGCTTCAATGTTTGCTTCCGCCTTTTAGGAAAAGAAGAAGACGAAAACAACAATGAGGATTTGATAGCTGCTTGGAAACTGATCTTGCGTAACAAAGTAAGAAAGATTTTCGATTTACTAAACTCGCTGAAGAGAGAAATAGCATGGTCTTTGCTGGATGATAAGAAGGAGAGATTCTATAAGATTAAAATAGAATTGGAACCTACGCTTACCGCCTATAAGGATTATGAAGGCGAAGAAATGCGCAAAATGGTTAATGACATCATCCTTTTGGTTGATGAGGGCTTTCATGGTTTCAGACAATCTTTTGTCAATGAAACCTATTATGAAGACCTTTTTCAGAAGGAAATTGACAGATACCGCAAGGAGAATGAGAATCGACTGGAGCGTATTTACAAGCTTGACAGCCAGGATGAGGCTTTCTTCTTTCCGGATGAAACCCAACTTAAAAACCATATGTTATATAACCGAAAAGAGCAACTTTTCAATTCTCAGTTCGGTGTAGTTTTCCACAATAACGGCAGGGACATTAAGCTGACTGTGGGTTTTATTCTTGGAAAGAAGGAACAGACTTACGATAATATCACCGATTTCCTGGATAAGTATGTTTCTTACCAGATAGCCCAGGAGCATTGCGAAATCAAGAAGGAAGACATTTTCAAGAACATCGCATTCAAGGAGAATGTGGATGTAGATAAGCTGATGCTCAAACTTAAAGACTTAATCGAAGACAAGACTCTCAACGCACAGAAACATTGGTTCATTGCCTATAAGGTTTTCTCCCGAAAGAATTGGCTGAAGAAATCTACCCAGCGTCTTTTCATTGACCAGATCAATTCTGCTTTCAGCACATTATTGAAATGTTCAACGGAAGATTTTCATGCGATTGAAAAATATTTCAAGAATAATGACTACACGGAATGGACGCTTGACGACTTTGATGCGCCCCAGTGCTGTGACGTGTATAGAGTGATTGCAGATAAGTTGGACCTGGAGTTTCAAGAGTCCAAATACGCCAAGCCTGGAACTTTCATCAATGCCAGAAAGATAGAAAAGTTCAGATAGTATCCCCCAAAGGTATCCCCCAAAATTACAAAGCATATCCCCCACATCCCCCAAACGGATTCGTGGGGGATTTTTTTTACCCTTTTGTTTGGAAATCTCAGTACTTTTGCAGCGTCGAAGAAACAAGACAACGCCGAAATGGTTCGGTGATCTTGAAGCATCTTCTTCATTATATAATTATGAATGCTCAGATTATGAGAGTGGTTAAGCAGGGCGAGGCTTTTGCCGTGCAGAGCCAGAAGAGTGAGAACGGACAGATGATGAAATGTAACATCATCTTGCAGGAGTTGGGTGGCAAGTACGAGAACCAATATGCTGCCGCCATGCTGGGCAACATGGCTCAGTGCAAGTTTGCTCCAGGTACGCTGGTAGCGGTGACGCTCAGATTCACGGCTCATGAGTACAATGGGCAGGTTTACCAGGATATCCTCGTAACGGATATTGAAAAGCTGAGCAAGTAAAGCTGAGGCTTGATAAACTCGGCAAGTAATGAATCTTGAATTGAAATAGGTGGAGTAAGAATTGTCCCGGGATAATTTGCGCAAACTGAAACTTACGACACTTCTTTCGTTCATCCTTATTTTAATTGAAGATTTTATGAAAAAGGGACAGAATAAGCAGGTAAATAACCAGCAGGTGAATAATAATGGCTGTCAGCACGTGCAGCTGGGTGGTATGGCTTTCTATGATGAGAGCAAGTGTTTCCTCTTTGCGCCTAATGAGCACGGAGGGGGAGAGAAGGTGCAGGGGTTCCGCTCGCAGGGCATTGCCCAGCAGCTTTCGGATGGTACTTTTGATTTCGTGATTAAACCACGAATCCGCTCTCAGTCGGTGCTGATTAGAAAGTTGGCGCATGGTCGTGTGAGCAAGACCAAGGATGGAGCCATCCAGCTCACCCTGAAGGTGTTCTGCGATGAGGGAATCAATATCGGAAGTGCGCTGGTGAAGGAGGCGGAAGAGGCTGCTGAGGCTGTGGTGGATTATCAGTTGAAGCGATAGAAAATGGTTGTTCAAATTAAAATGATGAGATGTTCAACCCAAATAGATGTTCAACTAAAAAGATAAGTAGAAACACATAGATGAGTTGCTATTTAATAAGGGTGGAGAACGGGCACAAGGTGGCCCGCTCCATCACCTCGGAAGAGGAATACAGAAAGATTCGTGGAAGCTACGAACAGAAGGCGAACTTGCGACTGGCACGTGAGGGGAACGACGGGGCGAAGCGAAGACTGGTGCAGTTTAACTACTCCGGGCATTATCCGCAAGGGGTGGTGAAGGGCACGAAGTTGCCAAGCCGGGCTTTCGGCTTCGACCTGGACGATAAACAGGATTTCGAGAAGGCGGCTAAGCTGATGCTGCAGGAGCCTGAGAAATATGGCCTGCTGATGCTGGAACGCAGCGCACGGCAAGGCGGTCATGCGGTTTGCAAGCGAGAGATGGGCAAGACCATCCTGGAAAATCAGGTAAGAATTGCCAAGATGATGGAGTGCGAGATGGATACTTCGGCTCACGATATTAACCGAGTATATTTCACTACTTCGGCTGATGCTGAAGATTTGCTCTATCTATCGCCCGAACTCTTCAAGGATGATTACGAAGAGGCTGCCGTGGCTGCTGAAGGCAAGGTACTGGAAGAGCGTGAGAAGTATGGGCAGGAGGAGCTGCCTCCAGGGGCACACAAGGCGAACAAACATTACAAGCCTTGGTTGGAGAAGGTTGAAGAGAAGGCTTTGGGTTCTCAGATGAATCTAGGAAATCAAGAGAACCAGAAATCTCTTGAAAACCAGAAGAATCAGATGAGTCAGAAGAATCAGGGAAATCAGCAGAATCCTCAGAAGGTTCAAGCCTCTCAGAATTCTTTTAAGAATCAGGCTCAGCCTGCTTCCGCTTCATCATCCTCTTCATCTTCTTCATCATCTTCATCATCTGCTTCATCTTCTTCTTCATCATCATCATCTTCTTCATCTTCCTCCTCCAGTAATGATTACCTCGGAATCCCATATTCCGAAATTATCCAAAAGTGGTGGCAGATGTATAATGACGGGCATGAGCCAGTTCGCTCCAACCGCAACACTTTGACCTTCGAGCTTGCCGTGAACCTTCGCCACATCTGTGGCTTCGACCGCAATCTGATGGCGCAGGTAATTCCCTGCTACGATGGCTTCCCAGAGCAGGAGAAGATGGCTTGCATCAACTCGGCGCTGAACGAGAAAATCACCCAAATGCCTAAGCGACTGAAAGATGTGCTCGCTGCCATCCGACAGGAAAAGCTGAAGCTGGGGGCTGCTAAGGGCGGAAATCAGGAAGACAATGAGGCGCTGGTCAATGCGCTGGATGAGGCGAATGCCCAGGACGATCTGTTTTATTACAACGCCCTGCCCAAAATGCCACTGGGTGTGAAGGATTCGTTGGATGCTGTGGGACCAGCCCTGGCAATGCCCGTAATTACCGCCATCTGTCCGGCAATCGGAATGCTGGCTACGGGAGTAAAGGTTGCCGTTCACGGCAAGATGAACTCGCTGAACCTCATCTCCTACATCGCCGGTGACTTCGCTTCAGGCAAGGGTAGCATCGACCCCGTGGTGGATGCATGGACTTCGGAAGTGAAGGATATGGACAAAATGTATCAGCAGAAGGAGGACGAATGGCGAGCCAAGAAGCGTGCGGCTAAAAATAAAAAAGAGCAGCCGGAAGAGCCGAAACTGCCCGTAAGATGCCTGACGCTGAACAACACCGTGGCGAATCTGGCTGAAAGATTGGCTAACACCGAGGGCAAGCACGCCTTCTCGTTTACTCCGGAAGCCGACACCGTGGCGCAGAAATGGAAATCGGCGATGAGCGATTTTTCCGTGATGTTAAGACAGGCTTACGACGGCACGAGCTATGAGCGTGAGGCGAGAAGTGCAGATGCAGTGAATGTTCACATAGACAGACTGTTATGGAACGTGGTGATGTGTGGAACGCCCGATGCCCTCTATAGAGTGGTGAACAACTATACGGATGGTTTTCAGAGCCGTATTACTGTGGCAAGAACTCCAGACAATACGTTTACTCCGTTGACGGATAATCTGTATGTGCTCACCGAACGCCAGCGCGACCGCATCATCCAGGTAGCCCATCTGCTGCCTCTGATGGAGGGCGAAGTGGTGCTGCCTAAACTGGAAGCCAAGGGTAGGGAATGGCTGGAACAGATTCGCCTGGAGACGATGAAGAATGATGACAAGGTGAAAGCCCGTCAGCGTTTCCGTATCTGTCCTACCACGATGAGAATGATGACCTGCATCCTGCTCTGCAAGGTGGCTGAATCGCTGATTCAGAAGCACGGTTTCCAGGGAGCGGAGAAGCTGTTGAAACAGAATCCGCAGGCGTGGAAGGATTTGATAGTGAAGATGCAGACGCCTACCATGCTGGCGGCCTTCAACATCCTGGCTGATTATCAGTTGGACAATGCGCTCTACTTCTTCCGCACACGCATAGAAGATGCTTTCTCGTCGAAGGACTATTGCGGACAGTCGCCATACGACCGCACGCATCGAGGCAAAAATGATTCCATCTTTGAGCGTCTTGATGTAACCTTCTCCTTCGATCAGGCTCAGCAGCAGAGCATTTCCGTGAAAGGGGCGAGTGTTACCAACGAGAGCGTGAGACAGATGTTGAAGAACTGGAAGCGGCAGGGCTTAATTGCTATGTTACCAGACAAGCGCTATCAGAAAGTTTCGTCTATAGTTTAAATCCGGTCATTTTCGGTCATGGTCATTTCCGGTCATTTTGGTTTCCTATTCATTGGAATCCTTCATGACCGAATATGACCCCAAGAAATCAATTATCCATTATTAATTATAAAATGTAAATTTTCATGGATATTACTATATTTCGCCGTCGCTTCACTCCATGGAGTGTAGATGGCACATTGGTTATTAACGGAGTATATTTCACCGGCACCGTAGAACATCCTAAGAAATACCTGCCTGCAGGCGGTTACAAGGTTGCTCTTGTACCTATCAAGTTTGTTAAGGAGTTAAGAATCATGCCTACAATTTTGGGGAGGAAAAAGAGAGTTCCCAAGAAGCCTGTGATTCGCCAGTCTTATTTTAAGCCAGGTTTTGGTCCGTTTGCCTTGAAGCATGGAAGCATCGTGATGGGCAAGTCGTTGAAGACGGGACTTGTGGCTTACAACGAGGAGAAGTTCCAGGAGTTTTGCAACATGATCAGTGATGCTTTGCAGAAAAAAGAGAAAGTTACGCTGGCTATCATGGACTGGGGTAAAGACGATATTCCTAAAGAGGAAATGGTTGTTCTTCCCAATAATGTTCCTGCGAAGAAAGTTCCTGCGAAGAACAATCGCAAATAATTATACATTGTACATTATAAATTATACATTATTATTCTATTATGCGCAAGATTAAGGAAATCATTATTCATTGCAGTGCGACCCGAGAGGGTCGCAACTACACCGTAGCTGACATAGACCGTTGGCATCGTGAGCGTGGCTTTTTCTGCATCGGTTATCATTTCGTGATTTATCGTGACGGCAGCATCCATGTGGGCAGATCTGTAGAAGAGGTTGGCGCCCACTGCAAGGGCCACAACACCGTGAGCATCGGAATATGCTACATTGGCGGCTTATCCCAGACTGGCAAGCCGAAGGACACCCGAACCCCCGAGCAGAAGGCGGCGCTGAAAGCGCTGATTGAGCAGCTGAAGGAGGAATATCCGGAGGCAAAGGTTCATGGACATAATGAATTCTCTGCCAAGGCTTGTCCCTGCTTTGATGTGAAGGAGGAATTTGGCTAACAGATAGGGAACGCACTGCGTTCCCTATCTTTGTTTTCTACCATTTATAGCATTGTATGTGCTGGAAATGACGCTCGCTTGGTTATAAAGAAGTAGCTTTAAAGAATAAAAAGCGGAGAAAAAGTTGGTGGTTTCAAAATATTGCTGTATATTTGCAAAATAATCATTTTAAATTTCAGAGAATATGGCAATAATAGGAAAAGACGGTAAAACGTTCAGTCACGATCTATTCAAGGTTGGTGATCAAGTCACATTCCTATGTGGTGATGTGTTGAAGGAAGGCATTGTCTTAGTTGTGGATGCGCTAGGTACATTTGAATGCCCCAATATTCCTTCGTATGATATTATTGTGGAGGAAGAAAATATGTTGTATAAGCATGTAAAATGCGATTTGGTTAAATCGTATATGTAACATCTACGATTCCTATATGCAGAATTAATTTGTAGAGTTGATGCCTTTGAATATGCAAGTAAGCTCTCTTATTTCGTTATATTCTCCATGTACCAAACCTTATCTCCCCATCCTTCACCAAAGAGGGCTGGAGAGTGGGTGGTGATGTTTATGTTCAAAATGAGGATTATATCTCTTTGACCGATATGGCACATAGCCAAATGCAAGAGCATATTATTTTCACCTGACTTTGACTATGCGTCACCCATCTTGGATTTTTCTA
>UMFK01036290.1_pt1 | contig 13581 bp, 13 predicted proteins | sample 1964981 | NCBI WGS metagenome assembly UMFK01 (sample SAMEA4836043, study PRJEB28245) | human gut metagenome | biome: gut microbiome; material: fecal sample | place: Denmark | collected 2008
GGGACTTATACTCCCGTACCGGTTCGATTCCGGTCGCCGGCATTTTATTAGGAAAAATATAATTATATATTTGTTGGGAGCGGTCTTCATTACGAAGACTTATTTTAATTGAATATGTGTGTGTAGCTCAGCTGGATAGAGCACTTGGCTACGGACCAAGGTGTCGGGGGTTCGAATCCTCTCACGCACGTTTATTGCAAGAAGAAAGCAGGACAGATTGTCCTGCTTTTTTTCTTGCAACGAACCTCCGGTTCGGATTCGAACGGGTTCGGTCTACGCTCCGCTTCGGTCGGTGCTGAACGGATGTCCGCCGGACATCCAGCACCCTCTCACGCACGTTTGATTGTATGAAAAAGCAGGACAGAAAAAGGAGATGATGATATATGCCTTATTCTCTAAACTTCAGCAGTCAGAACAACAGTCAGAAAAGGAAGGCTGGATAGATGCGGATAATCTTGAAAGAGAATTGGGGGTTAATATAGATTGAGAATAAAGTATTCTCCAAGTGCCGGTGATAAATTGCAGCAAATGAAGAAGCGTGTGGGGAAAAAGGTTGTTGGAACGATAGTAAGTGATATAAGAAGTTATCTGATAATCCAAGACAATGTCCTTCTGTTGAAAAGATGATAGGAATTCCGAGTCCCTATTTTCTTTTACATGTTGAACACAATTATGTTTTCTATCGAATTGATGGAAATATTATATATATTGTTGATATTTATAATGAACGGGAAGATTTTATGTGGAAAATGTTTGGAAGGCGATTAAGGACACAGGAGAGCTTTGATTATTGGGGAGAATAGGATAATTGAATATGCGAGAAAGTACCGGGTGGTATTCATGTTAATAGACATGTATATTACCCGGTATTTTATATTTCATTAAATTTAGATACGCTGATTCGGGTAGGTGAAATAAAGATATGCAAGATTTTCGGTGGTTCAGAATTTGTTCACTCGCGCATACTTTTCAGAAAGGATAGGAGGCGTTCTCGTTGATTCGTATTTAGGTAAGACCATTCCAACAGAATTGCTTCTTGATCTTCAGAGGGATAAATCATAACATCATTGGAAAAAAACTGGCTCAGTGTGATTCCAAATGTATTGCAAAGAGCTTCTAATGTAAAAATATTCGGTAAGGTGTTACGATGAAAAATATTGGATATTGTTGAAGCTGCAATGCCGGATTCTTTTACAAGACGATATTCAGTCCATCCTCTTTCTGCTGTCAAATCCTTAATTCTTTTAATTACGTCTATGTCCATGAATAACTCCTGCACTTTCTTAATAAAATTAATGTCTTTGTAATATTTTATAGTAGTTTTGAAATCAAAGATAGCACCTTAAGAGATTGCAAATTGCATCTCAATATGGTAACATGTTTTTATAAAATTTATTTGGAGGTGTTTAAAATGGTATCAGATATTTATGAATTAGATACGGTTGATATGCTTGAGGCAAGTAAGGATGGAGATTGTGCTGATCCAGAAACAGGGAGCGAAAACTGTGGTTGTGAAGATTTTTAAGTTTTAACGGTTAATTTGTCTATTATAGAGCAGGCACAGGGGTATTTAATTAAACTATAGATGGGTGTGGAGATATTATAATGTATGAATTAATTGGGGATGAAATATATTTTATAAAATCTAATATACATAATGTAGATTTAGTATATGCTCCTTTAAAAAGAAAACTATTTTATGTAAGAGATTTAGAATATGATTTAGTGAAACAATCTTATTATAAAAATTGTTTCCATATTGAAGATAAGCTATGCAATAATTTGGAAAGAATTAGAAATACAAAAAATCAATTAGTTAGTAATTCTAATGTTGGAATGCGTGGGAATAGAGCAGTTTTCTTGATTACTAATAAATGTAATTTAGCATGTAAATATTGTTATGCTAAGGAAGAGCACAACATAGATTCTTTACATATGGAATTGTTTGAGCAAGTTGTAGATTTTATATTTAAATGTAGCAATGAGGCTAAACACTTTACATTTATAGGCGGAGGAGAACCGTTTGCAGATTGGGAACTGTTAAAAAATTGCATACTTTATATTAGAAGGACACAAGGAAAACATATTGCATATATAGGAGTCCAAACCAATGCAACATTATTATCTAAAGAAAAAATAGATTTTTTAAAAAGATACAATGTAAAAATAGGATGTTCATTTGACATTTTACCTAATTTACAAAATAGTCATAGACCATTTGGAAATGGGAAGAAAAAATCTTTTGATATTGTGGATGAGGCAATACATATGTGCATTGATAATGGAGTGATTCCCCATATTAGAAGTACAATATCTAAAAGTGAATGTGGAAAGATGCCTGACATGGTTGAATTTGCTATCAATCATTATCCCGAAATAAAAGTAATACATTTAGAGCATGTATCCGATAAAGGATTGACATGGGATAATTACTATAGAGAATTTATGTATAATTTTTTTGAGGCACGCCAGATTGCTGCGAAAAAAGGAATTTATTTAAAAAACTCTATAACCCGTGCGGTAAATTCATTAAAAACAAGATTTTGCAGTGGAGAAATGTGTATTACGACGCAAGGAGATATTGTTGCATGTCATAGAGTTTCTGGGGAAAAAGATAATTTGTTTCAACGTTTTAATTATGGAAAAATAGATAAGGGTGTACAAATATACAACGAAAAACTAGATGAAATAAATAAAATGTTTGGAACAAAAAGATTAATGAAATGTGACAATTGCTTTTGCAAATATCATTGTGCAGGACAATGCTGTAATAATAAAAATGCATACAATGATAATGATTATGAAGAATTATGTAGATTTACTCAGGAAATGGTTCGAAGAGAGTTAGAGTATGTTTTAGGATTAAAATAGAATTTAATATAATGCAATATGCAGCGAATGAGTCTTATTAGTATATATGTAAGTATATCGGTTAATTTGTAAGCGTAAGAGAGGTGACGATGCAGATTATGGTAAACCGTAAAGAATATATTGTTGAAAGAAAAGTTCATGAATCCATTTACTTAATTAACATAAAACAAAATTATATGAATAATAAATGTTGCTTGTATGAAATTAATGAAATGGCAAGTTATATATGGAACAAAATTGATGGAAAGACTTCAATGGATGAGATAGTCAATCAATTATTATCTGATATGGATATTGAAGATGTATGTTTTGATGAGGTGAAAAATGATGTAAATAATTATATTTGTCTGCTTGCGGAGGAAGGTTTTTTGGAGGTGGATGATGGAAGAAATTAACGAAAACTTGCATTTACAATTGCTTGATTTTGACAGAGAAAAAAGAACTAAATGGATGAGAGAGCGAAAACCCTTTTCTGTTTTGTTTGAGTTAACTCCCAGGTGTAATATGAATTGCATTCATTGTTATTTAAAAAATAGTCATATTTATAATGAACTCAAGTATGAGAGAATTATTGAACTTATAGATATATTATATGAAAAGGGAATATTGTTTCTCACATTTACGGGAGGAGAAATTTTTACAAGAAGTGATTTTTTGGATATTTATCTACATGCAAAGAAAAAAGGTTTTTTGGTAGAACTGTTTACAAATGGATATTTGATTTCTGATGAAATAATTGACGTTTTAAAGGAATATCCGCCCCTTTTGGTTGACATTTCTTTATATGGAGCTAATGAGGATACATATTATAAAATAACAGGAATTAAAGGAGCTTTTGAAAGAGTGTTGATTAATTGTAAGAAGTTGAAGGAAGCGGGAATTAGAGTATCGTTAAAAACACCTGTAATGAATGAGACTTTAGAACAAATCGACGCAATGAAAGATATAGCTGCTCAAATGGACATACCTTTTGTATATACATTTGAAATATGTTCAACGATAGATAAAGATAATTCCCCTAAAAGTCATCAAGTGCGAATGAGGGATGTGTTGAAACATGAGTTTGAAAACCATTTTAAACAGATTGCAGATGGTAAAAAAAGGGATGTTGACAGAAATAACATTGTTCAAGAATTACTACATAATAAATATGTGTATCGGTGCAATGTGGCACTTAATAGTTTTGTTATAGATTATGGAGGCAATATGTGTCCTTGTATGAAATTGCGACATAAAGGTGAATTGTTGACAAAAGAAAAATATGATGATATTTGGAAACAGTTTGGTTTGTACAGTAAAATGTTGGCAACAGAAAATTATATGTGCAAAAAATGTGATGCCGCGTATTATTGTGATATTTGTCCTGCTGAAATGGATCATTTATATAATGACGCTGAATATAGAGATAAGAAGATGTGTAAAATCGCATTAATACGGAGAGATTTTTATAATAATAAAATAACATTTGAAGAAGCATTAGAGAACGCTTCTTTTGATGAATAAAAAGGAAGGAGGAAATGATTATGAAATATGTAAAACCAGTAGTGAAAAAAATGGAAGTGACAGTAAAGGTTAATACAAATTCTAGTGAACGTTCTTCTTGTGAAGGCGGCCATTGCGTGAAAGCACGTTATGGTCAGGACTATTAATTGTGCGAGGATACAATAAGTATAGTCAGATTAATTAATAGTTTTTAGTACAGCCTTGAAGATTTCAAGGCTGTATTTTGTAGACAATAATACGAATATAATTATCTTACTATGACATGGAGATAAAACTCATTAAATTTATTATATGCAGAGGAGAAAATTTTATGTTAGATCAAAATAGGGATTTACAATTAATGTTTAATAGGTATTGGGATAAGGCTTTGAAAGGGCATGCATATGCGATGATGTATGTTGCAGATTGTTTTTTATATGGGTGGGGTACGGATGTCGATATGGCACAGTATAAAGATTGTCTAAAAAAAGCAGCATCAATGGGGGTAAATAAAGCTCTGAAAAGATTATTTTATGAAGCATTAGGAATGAACAATTCTATGGAAGCAGAGAATATACTGACACTATGGGGAAAGTTGTTTGAAGAAGGAAAATGTGGATTTATAAATTATCATAAAAAAACTGCTGAAATATATAACTCATTACAGGAAAAAACTGTTCAGAAAATGATGGAAGCATTTTCAAAGGATGTATATCCGGAAGAGTGGGCTTGCGATGAAGCAATTTGTTATCAGTTCGGTTATGGAGTTGAAAAAAATCCTGTAAAAGTAGCAGAAATTTTAGTTAATCATTTAGGAAGTCAATATGATTTTCCAGATGAAATTGCTAATGTTCTTGGATTACATGATATAGGAGTGATAACAAAAGAGCAAGTAGGAGAACACCTATGTGAATTGATGTATAAAGTACATATTTTGGATACATTAGATTCAATTGAAAAACCTAATGAGTATGCTGGATATCGGGAACGACTTATGATCTATGCTGCATGTGTTGGAAATGTCAGTTCACAGACTATGATGGCACAATTGTATCTAGGTGGAGAGATTGGATATATACATAATAATGAATATGCAGATGATGTTGAGGCATTGAGATGGTTGCTTATTTCACTACGTAATGGGGGCGATGGTGAACATCATGAGGTTTTGCCTACATTGACACTAATTGCGGAAGAATTAAATGAAAAATGTGATTATGACAATGCATTTAAGGCTTTTAATGCATTAGCAGAATATGGATATATACCTGCTTATAGAATTGTAGGTATATATTATTTTAATGGCTATGGTGTTGAACGGGACTATATGCAAGCAGGACAGTGGTGGTTAAGGGCTGCACAGAATAATGAAGAAGAGGCAATTTCAATTGTAAATAGTATAATTGAGATGGGAAATGGAGATTATTGGGCAGGACTAGAGGCATTTACTGCACAATATTATACAAATAATGGTGAAGTGGGTTCTTCAAATATAGAGAGTCCTGGAGAAAATGAAACGGCTACATCGGGTGGATGTTATGTGGCAACATGCGTATATGGAAGTTATGATTGTCCTGAGGTGTGGACGTTAAGGAGATTTAGAGATTATTGCCTGACAAAAACTTGGTATGGAAGATTGTTTATAAAGTTATATTATACAATCAGTCCTATAATAGTACATATTTTTGGTAAATATTCATTTTTTAAAGAATTTTGGAGGAGACCATTAGACAGAATGGTATATAGATTAAATGCAAAAGGATTTAAGTCGACTAAGTATGATGATAGAAATTGGAGTTAATCTAATAGTCTATAAGGTTTGAAGGGACAACATTTCTTGTAATTATATTAATTTATAAAAGGGAGATTCAGTTATGTACATACCCTGCTTTCGAGTAAATATCTACGGTATTATCGGCGACATACAAAAGGAACGTCTTACAGTAGAAAAGGAACCTTTGCCGAATGATATGCAGACGGAATTAGATGAAAAATTTGACAGTAACAATGAAGCGACATTTATATTTGATGATGATGTATCAAGGAAGGTTGAGGGAATCGTGATTCTTTGCATACAGAATACATACTATCTGTATTTTGCGGTAGAAGAAAACGAGGAAAACGTTCAGATCCTTACAATGCGGATTGCAATGGAAAATGGTAACTTGTGTAGTTACGATCTGGAGAGTGAAGAGGAACGGAACTTAACGAAGAATGTGTTTGAATATGTTTATCGTGGATTGTCTGGCGAGAAAGATGATGATTTACCGTTTCATTAGTAAAAGGAAAAGACATTAGTAGCATATTTTTAGAATTTGAGGAGGAGAAGCCATGGAAGAGATTATATTTGATGAATATGATGAATGTGAAGTTGAAAACGCATCAGAAATGAAAGCAGTTAAAAATCACCGTTATAGCAGTGGTATTCGCAAATGCGCATTAGCGTTAGCACTTGCAGTAGCGGTATCGACTGGATTCTCTGCTGTACCGGGTAAATTTAATAATATGGCAACGGTAGAGGCAGCCAGAAAAAAGGACAAGAAGAAACCGGTTATTAAGCTTTCAGGAAAATCCAACATTCGGGTAACGCAGAATGAATTGGTAAAGATTCCGAAAGCAACTGCCAAAGACAATGTAGACGGCAATATTACCAGGAAGATCAAGGTAAGCGTGAAATTAGGCAAGAAGTCATATTCTGCGCTTGCTAAGAAGATTCAGAAGAATAAGGCAGTGAAATTCACTAAGACTGGGAAGTATACGATTACCTACACGGTATCCGATAAAGCAAAGAACAAAGCTACAAAGAAACGCACAGTTACGGTTGTTGCGAAGCAGGAGGATAAGACTACTGCTGATAAGACGACCGAGAATAAGACAACGACAGAACGGGTGACGACGGCTGCAACAACAGAAAAAGTCACAACACAAGAGCCGACAACAGAAGCACCGGCTACTACAGAAAGTGTGATTGATCCATCCGTAACATATTCGAAATATAACATTAGCAGGGTAAATGTAAATGGCAATTATTATAATGTTACGAAAGATTCAAGACTGTCATATGCCCTTACTTATGCAAATACAGAATCAGATCAGATAACAATTAATGTGGAACATGATTATGATATGTTTGTGTCAAAATTTGATGATGGAATAATAAAAGATTCAAAATATTTGGGATATTTTGGGAAAATAACTGCAACTGACGGAGATGGAAATGATATATCAAATAATATTGTAATTGCAGAGTTAATATTGACCTCTGATGTACATTATGCCGGTAATTATAATGGTGTAGCTATATATGTAGAAGATACGAAAGGAAACAATCTATTAAAAGAATTTTGGATAGATTATGACTTTTCGAATTCAGTTACTGTTGATTTGGATGATTTTGTTCGATGTTATAATGAATTTCATTCGTCTGATCAATTTCAGTACAGGATAGGTAAAGATCAATTTGTTTTAATAGATCAGAATCCTGTTGTATATGCAAGACTGCGTCGAAATACGGAATTAAAAGAAGGACAATAGAAGTTTGGTGTTAAAACAAGGAGGAGAATTGTGGAAGACATTATATTTGATGAATACGACGAATACGAGGTTCAAAAGAAGGTAGAAGTAAAAACAAGGAAGAGACATCACTATAGTACAGGTTTTCGTAAATGTGCATTAGCGTTAGTTCTTGCAGTAGCGATATCAACTGGATTTTCTACTGTTCCCGGTAGAGTTGACAACATGGTAACGGTAGAGGCGGCTAGAAAGAAGGATAAGAAGAAACCAGTTATTAAGCTTTCCGGAAAGTCTAATATTCGGGTGACACAGAATGAGTCAGTGAAGATTCCGAAAGCAACAGCGAAAGACAACGTGGACGGTAACATTACAAAGAAGATTAAGGTAAGCGTGAAGTGTGGTAAGAAATCGTATGCAGCTCTTGCAAAGAAGATTCAGAAGAATAAGGCAGTAACATTTACTAAGATTGGTAAGTATGTGATCACATATACTGTGTCAGATAAGGCAAAGAATAAAGCAACAAAGAAACGTACGATTACAGTTATTGCGAAGGCAGAGGAAGGGAAGACAACTGAGGCTGTGACAACACGCCCGACAACGGAGAAGGTGACAACAGCCGCAACAACTGAAAGTAAGATGACAACCGAACAAGTGACAACAGCCGCAACAACTGAAGCACCGAAGAAAATTGTATTAACGAATACGGAGGGAAAAGACGCAGGTGATGTAGCTGCTTTAAAGAAAATTATTACAGAACAGAATTCGAAAGGTGCGTGTATTAAGACCGATCTTGATAGTAATGCATACACATGGGATAATACTGGAAGATTAATTGGATTATATTGGCACAAAACAGGCATAACCGGTTCACTGGAAATGTCAGAGTTCACTGCTTTGTTGAATTTATCTTGTGGAAATAATCAATTGATGGCATTGGATATAAGCAAAAACATAGCCTTGAAGGATTTATCTTGTGATTATAGTCAATTAACTGCACTGGATGTAAGCAAGAATACAGCTTTGACGAATTTGTTTTGTGTTGGCAATCAATTGACAGAATTGGATGTAAGTAACAATACGGTTTTGACGGATTTAGACTGCGGTGATAATCAATTGGCTGAATTGGATGTAAGCAAAAATACAGCCTTGATGGATTTACAGTGTTGGGAAAATCGACTGACAAAGTTGGATGTAAGTAACAATACGGCTTTGAAGGGTTTGGAATGTGGTGGCAATCAATTGACAGGATTGGATTTAAGTAACAATACGGCTTTGATGTGTTTAGACTGTAATACAAATCAATTGACAGAATTGGATTTAAGTAACAATACGGTTTTGACGGATTTAAACTGCGGTGGTAATCAATTGGCAGAATTGGATGTAAGCAAAAATACAGCCTTGACGGATTTAAAGTGTTGGGAAAATCAATTGACAAAATTAGATTTAAGTAAAAATGCGGCTTTGACGAAGGTAGGGTGTTGGAAAAATCAATTGGCAGGATTGGATTTAAGTAAAAATACGATTTTGACAGAGGTGGTGTGTTATAATAATCAATTAACTGTATTGGATGTAAGTAAGAATGCGGCCTTGGCAGAGTTGAAGTGTCAGAATAATCAATTGACAGAACTGGATGTAAGTAACAATATAGCATTGACAGGTTTATATTGTCGGAATAATCAATTGACAGAACTGGATGTAAGCAAAAATACAGCTTTGACTTATTTATCTTGTGTTATGAATGAATTGACAGAACTGGATGTAAGTAAGAATACAAATTTGACTGAACTGTATTACGACATATATTATGTTACAGTAACCGGATGGCCTAAGTAATACAACCATATGCAGATTGCTTCTTAGATATTGACATCAAATTCTATGAATCTTCACATGAATTAATAAAATGATTAATTGTTACGAGGAGAAGAAACTATGGAAGAACTTATATTTGATGATTATGACGAATGTGAACCTGAAAAGAAGTCTGAAGTAAAAGTATGCGAAAATCACCGTTATAGCAGTGCTATTCGCAAATGCGCATTAGCGTTAGCACTTGCAGTAGCGGTGTCAACCGGATTTTCTGCTGTACCGGGTAAATTTAATAACATGGCAACAGTAGAGGCAGCCAGAAAAAAGGACAAGAAGAAACCGGTTATAAAACTTTCCGGAAAGTCCAATATTCGGGTAACACGGAATGAATCAGTGAAGATTCCGAAAGCAACTGCCAAAGATAATGTAGACGGAAACGTTACCAAGAAGATTAAGGTAAGCGTGAAATTGGGCAAGAAGTCCTATTCCGCTCTTGCCAAGAAGATTCAGAAGAATAAGGCAGTGAAATTCACTAAGACGGGGAAGTATACGATTACCTACGCAGTATCCGATAAGGCAAAGAATAAAGCAACAAAGAAACGCACAGTTGCGGTTGTTGCGAAGCAGGAGAATAAAAAGACAACAGAAGCAACGACAGAGGATTGTACAACTACAGTTTAGCACAACAGTTGACACAACTTGACTTATCAAATAATACAGAGTTATTAGAATTGTGTTGTAAAAATAACAATATATCGAGTCTTGACATAACAACTAACAAATCATTACTTGTTGATTGTGATGAAAGTGTTGTGGTGAAGAGATAGAGGCGAAGTAACAAACGGTGAGCTTGTATAAACAAGAAAGTATGGGAGGTAATGGTTATGAAAAGATTCTTTTACGCATTATTATTTACAATATTCTTTTTCAGCATGGGTTTGAGTACAACAATATCCTATGCAGAGGAAACGGAGACAAAAGAACTCATTGCAACAAGCGGTCAGTGTGGCGAAAATGTATATTGGAAGATTGAAGGAACAACGTTGACCATTTATGGTACGGGGGATATGTATGATTATAAAGGCGATTGGTATAATACTGACAATTTGCCGGATTATCTGAAAGTGTGTGAAACGACAACAGACAGTAGTGGCGAGACGGAGAAGAATATAGTTCCGGATAATTCTTTGATCAATAAGGTTATTATTGAGGATGGGGTAACAAATATTGGAAAATATGCATTATATAATTTGGGCAATGATGCAACGGAAGTTCAAATTGGAAAGAGTGTAACATCAATCAAAGAAGATGGATTCTATGCGTTTAATGGTAAGAAAATTACAATTCCGGGAAATATAAAAGAAATTGGACGGGAAGCATTTGGTTATTCATCATTAGAGAGTGTAACATTAGAGGAGGGTGTACAGATTCTGAATATAGGTGCATTTTGGCGGTCACAGCTTAAGGAAGTTTTGTGGGCGGACAGCATTAGAATGGTTGGGTATAGTGCATTTTCCGATACAGAATGGTTGCAGAATCAAGTGAATGCAGATGGATTTGTGATACAGGGCAATATGTTGTTAGGATACTACGGAGAGGACACGGAGGTTACAATACCGGATGGCATTACAAGTATACAGGGTGATGGATTCCGAAAAATGGGACCGAGTGGGATTGAGAGAGTGATAATCCCGGATTCTGTAACAAAGATAGGTGATTATGTATTTGAAAATACCAGAATTTCTGATTTGCAATTAAGTGACCAGATTGAATATATAGGAGCCGGGGCTTTTCGTGGATGTGAAAAGTGGTTGAATGTCCGAATTCCTAAGAATGTTAAATATATTGGAAATGCAGCATTTGCAGGAAGTGCAGTAAATGAGAGTAAGGGGCGTACCTATGAAGTAGATGCAGAGAACGCAGTTTATTATGTTCCAGATGGCTGCAATGTAATCTGTGAGAAAGCGGATAAAAAAGTAATTGCCGGGAGTTCATCAAGTAAAATACCGGATGGTGTGAAGGAGATTGCAGAATCGGCATTTGCATATTGGAAGATAGAGGAGATTGAATTTCCGGATTCGTTAGAGAAGATTGGAGCATATGCGTTTCGTTCAGCAAAGCTTAAGAAGATTGATCTTCCTGAGAAGGTTACTAGAATTGAGGAATGGACATTTGGTTATTGTCCATTGGAAACCGTACATGTGTCATCCAAGATGTCGTATATTGGAAATGCCGCATTTTATAGGGCAAATATTACGACACTGGACTTTTTGCCGGATACTGTTCACTATATTGGAGCAAGTGCGTTTGAAGATTGTGAGCAGCTTACAGAGGTAAAACTGCCTCAAAGCCTTACTTATATCGGGGAGAGTTCTTTTAGTTCCTGTAATTTGAAAGAGGTGACTATTCCGGGTAAGGTTGAGACAATAGGATCATGTGCCTTTTCTTTTAATAGTGATTTGACCAAAGTAGAGTTTCTTGATTTTGGAGCAATTAAGGAGTTGTCCCAATATGATAAAAAATTTCAGGACTGTCCTAAGATTAAAAAGATAATCTGTTATCAATGTGATTTTGGAAAATGGAAGTATGGGCATATCTATAGTTATCAGAATTCCAGTGACAATGTGATTCATGAGGACAATGTGAACACGGATGATTTTGATTGGGATAGATTATTTGAACGTGTATGGAATGGCATGTCAGATTCTACAAATCCGTATGAAATTCACATCTATGCACAAAGCAAAGAAGATGTTTTGGCGGGTGTCAAACCGGAACCGGATACTTCTGACAGTAGTTCCGAAACAACCGAGCAGGATAAGACCACTGCTACAACGGAGAAGACAACAGAAGTTTCTGCCACAACAGAAAGCCAGACGGCAAAAAAGACACCAAAGGTCACCTGCATAAAGTCGGCTAAGATTAAGGCAAAGGATCTGAAGAAACGAAGCAGGAAGATATCATTAAAGGCAAAGACAACATCAGACGGTAAGTTACAGTATAAGATCACAAAATATCCAAAGAGAGCAAAGAAGTATATTTCAGTAAACAAAAAAGGACAGGTAACGATCAAGAAGAAAGCAAAGAAAGGAACTTATGTTGTTACCATTACTTCACCGGAGACAAAGAAGTATAAGAAGATTTCCAAGAAAGTGTCAATCCGTGTAAAATAGGTAATTTTATTGGAATAGAAAAAGTTAAGGGGTGTCCAATTTATTGGACACCTCTTTTGCTACAATATCCATAAGTTGAAAGCAAGACCGGTCGCGATCAACAGAATTACTACAGGAAGAATATGCAGGAAGTATTGTATATACAAGATTTCCTGCATGGTATGGAGGTGTTCATATGGGATGTAAGGATGTTGTAACAAGGCAGTATTTGAGTTCGGCTGATGTATTTGCAGATGTTGTGAATCTGGCATTGTATTCTGGAAAGAGAGTGGTTTATGCAACGGATTTGACAGAGTTGGATGCTGCGGAAGAGATTGCGATTACATTAGAGAAGAGCAATGCAGAACCGAAGCAGAGGAAACAGACACGGGTTGTACAGAAGTACCGGGATATCATGCGTGAAGTGCAGGTGGATGGAGAGGAAGGTTATCTTGCCCGGATTATAGTAGGTGTAGAGGAACAGTCGGACACGCATTATGCAATGCCGGTGCGGAATATGCTATACGATGCATTGGATTATAGTAATCAGGTCAGACGAATTGCAGAAGTGAACAGAAGGGAGGGGATTACTCTTTCTGCGGCGGAATTTTTGTCGGGAATCCGTAAAGAAGATAAACTGATACCGGTTGTGACGATTGTGGTAACATTTCAGCCGGAGGCATGGGATGGACCGATGAATGTTCATGATATGTTGGATTGGAAGGGAATTCCGAGTGAGATACGGGCACGGATA
>UMFK01008102.1_pt1 | contig 13541 bp, 11 predicted proteins | sample 1964981 | NCBI WGS metagenome assembly UMFK01 (sample SAMEA4836043, study PRJEB28245) | human gut metagenome | biome: gut microbiome; material: fecal sample | place: Denmark | collected 2008
GTATCATTCCTGGATTCGGCGGAACTCAGAGACTTGCCCGCTTAGTTGGTATGGGACGTGCAAAAGAAATGATTTTCACCTGCGATTCTATTGATGCCGCAGAAGCATACCGTATTGGTCTTGTCAATAAAGTTGTTGCTCCGGAAGAGTTAATGGCGACTGCAAAAGCAATGGCAGCTAAGATTATCTCCAAAGGAAGCTACGCTGTATCTGTTGCCAAGGCAGCAATCAACAACGGCTATGATATGGACATCAAGAACGCCGTTGAGATGGAAGCAAATCTTTTCGGTGTTGCCTGCTCCACCAACGACAAAAAAGAAGGTATGACCGCATTCTTAGAGAGACGTGCAGCAAACCTTACCGATTTCTAATTGTTCGTACATACATAAGAAAAATCCACTTTGCGAGTATTCGTGAAGTGGATTTTTTATGTTTCAAAAATTTTTAATCTTTGTACTATCTCATCCGGTAAAGTGTTTCGAAGCTGATATATAACCACACCTATCGGTGCATTTGTCTGTTTTATCCTTACTCTTACATATGATAATGCCTATAGGCGGATTTTCATCTGGCAGTTTTACCTGTTCGTCCAAAACCGTAAGATATATTCTGACCTTTGATATGCTATTACTATTTTACGGCAAAAAACGCGCAATGAAAAAGGAACCATAACCAGGAAGCTTTTGGATTGCGCGTTTCATAAATTCTCATTCTTTAGTTTTTCTTTCCAAGTGTAACGGAAATTGTCTGCTCGGTGTATTCACCGTTTGCATTTCTCATAACGGTTACATCAACGGTTGTTCCTGCCTTATAGTACTCGAGTGTACCGGACAGTCCTTCCATGGAAGTAATGGTCTTTCCGTCAAATTCTGTGATGATATCACCACTTACGATTCCAGCCTGTTCTGCTGCTGAACCTTCGACTACCTGTGCTACATAGACACCGGTTGGCATATTGTAAGTCTTTGCCACATCACTTGTCACATCGACACCTGCAATTCCAAGATAAGCACTCTCTGAAGCATCTACTTTTTCTTTGGTAATCAAATCCTGGATAATCGGTGCTGCAGTGTTAATCGGGATTGCATAACCGATTCCCTCTACAGAAGTATCGGAGTATTTTACAGAGTTGATACCAATTACCTCACCTTTTGCATTTAACAGGGCACCACCACTGTTACCAGGGTTAATTGCTGCATCTGTCTGAATCAGTTCTGCAGTGTAGTTCGTTCCTGTACTGGAATCAGAAACAGATACCTGACGGTTTAATGCACTGATATATCCACCTGTTACAGACTGACCATATCCAAGTGCGTTACCGATTGCGATGCAGGCATCACCAACGCTCAATGCATCGGAATCTCCAAGTGTTGCTACCTTGATGTTTCCAAGCGTGTCGGACTCAACACTGCTCTTTGCAACGCGGATAACCGCAAGGTCGGTTGATGGATCAGTTCCCTTGATGTCGGCACTGACAGTTGAACCATCACTGAATGCAACAGTAAGGCTTGTTGCGTTCTCTACTACGTGATTGTTTGTTGCAATATAAAGATAATCATTATCCTCGCTTACAATGATTCCGGAACCGGCACTTGTGCTCTCATAAGTCTGTGTGCCGCCGCCCCAGTAGTTGCGGTATTCTGTCTCGCTTATATTTGTAATAGAAACAATGGAAGGCATTACCTGCTCTACCACATCGGAAACTCCGGCTGCTGCATAGGTACTCGAAACAGAGGTGGTCTCTAAGCTGTCATCGCTGTTCTTTGCCAGAACGCTTCCGCTTGAGGAACTTCCCTCACTTGTCTGTGGGAAAAGCTGACCGGATGCAAACCGTACACCCTCAAATGCTGTTCCGGCAACAAGTCCAAATACCAATGCCAGTGCTGCACATTTTGCAACCTTTGTTCCAAATCCGCCGGATGTTTTTCTTCTCTCATGTTTCTTCTTCGGCTCTTTTTGTGTGGTACTCTGATAGGTATTGCCCGCATTGTTCTGGTAAGCATTGCCCGCATTGTTCTGGTAAGCATTGCCTGCATTGCTCTGATAAGCGTTACCTGCCTGATTTTGATATGCTCCGGTATTGTTCTGATATCCGGTGTTGCTCTGGTAATACGGGTTCCGCTGCTGATACGGATTTGCGTTTGCATTTGCGTTTGTATTTACATTCTCACTCTGTACGCCTGCATTCGGTGTACCGCTGTTTGGCATACCACCCTGATTTGTGTTGTTATATTCATTATAGTTATCCATATGAATTTCCCCTTTCATCTCATGGATCTTTGTTCCATTCCTTTTATGCTTTAAAGTCTATCTTAGAATTGTGTAGGAATTGTGATGAAATTATCAAAATTCTATGTTTTTCCAGATTTTTATAGAGCAAAAGTGTGCTTCGCACATTTCCTATAAAGTAAAGAAATCCCTTCTGCCGCTATAGGCGAAAAAGGGATTTCTTTTATCATTCCATATGAAATTACTTCTTTTTAATATCCGTCACCTACATGGTATCCGGTATCAGATTCAATGGTCTGGCTGCATGCCTTGACAGTCGCAGACGGATCGTAATCATCATCATCAAACAGGAACTTATGCAGCTCGTCTACATTGGATTCCAAAGTACATGGTGCAACAACATCTCCCTTAGAACCAAGTGTTATTGTGTTCTTCTCAAACGGGAAACCTTCCATGTCACCAAGCTTATAGTTAAATACCTTTGCTGCAAGTGCAACCAGGTCTGTGTTGGTGTAGCTTGTCTTGATATCGGAAAATACCGTATCAATAATCTTGTTGATGGTTGCAAGGTCAGAACCCTGTGCTTTCTCTACAACCTTTGCCAATACCTCACGCTGACGCTCCGTACGCTTGAAGTCACCACCTGCTGTGTAACGCACTCGTGCGTATGCAGTTGCCTGTACACCGTTTAAGGTATAATGACCGGCACCCGGAAGCTGAATTGCCTCATCTGTCTTTCCACTGACTTCCGCTACTTCATTGATATAACCAATCATGTAAGTTGCTTCATCCTGGGTAATATCCATCTCAATGCCGCCAACTAAGTCTACCACTTCCGTTACTGCATTAAAGTCTACGGTCACATAATCCGTAATATCCAAATCCAGGTTCGTGTTTAACATATTGATTGCCTGTTCCGGACCGCCTGCGGCATATGCTGCGTTACATTTGCGAAACTTGCCATATCCGATATCCAGATAAGTATCACGATATACAGAAACAAGACGTACTTCCTGTGTATCGTTATTGATGCTCGCAATCATGATAACATCACTGTTTCCGCTTGATAAATTGCCGGTGGAACGGTTATCCAGTCCGAAAATTGCGATATTTGTGTAGCCCTGCATGATTTCAACAGATTCTTCCGGGATATCCTCGTTGACCACAATGTTGTTGTGTGAAAAAGAATTGTCTTTTCCAATCTTAGAAAGTTTCAGCCACACAAACAATCCGATTGCAAGTATAATCAATACGAGAATCTCGATGACCAAAAGCACAACCTTATTGTTTTTCTTCTTTTTCTTTTTTCCGTTTGTATGCTGTTTTCCCGCTGTTCTTCTTTGTTCTGTGTTACTCATTCCTCTTATCTCCTAATAAGCATATTTTTGTAAGTACCCCATACCCAAAACAACTTAACATAGTATCTATCATACAATATTTTTTTAGAAAGCACAACTCATTTTTCTTAAAACAAAAGTGGAATATTCTTAATTATTTCTTTATTTTTTTGCAAAGTTCCTCTTACTCTGCAAGAGAATAATCCGCCTTTTCTGTTCCAAAATTCGGATTGTAACAGGCATCCGCTTTTTGAAAATATTCCTCCCACTTTTCTTTCAGATAACTGCTGTCAGAAGGCTTCCACGCTGTCCTGGGATTCCATCGTTTCTGTGCAGTTTCATTTTTCAGACGAAGCACGGCACCAGGCTCATAGACAATACGCCCTCCTGCTTTCCCCACCTTAAGGCATAAATCAAGCATCTGCGCAGGCAGTGACAGGTTCTCTGCCACACCCAAAACACGGTTATAGACCTCCCGTCTTATCAGCAGACAGCAGCCGCTTACGGCACTGTAATCCATCTGCAGGGAAGCACGGTGCATATAGCCGCTGCGATTTTCTTTCATTCCATAAAAAACATTATCTGCAAGTTTCTGTACTCCTATACCAAGCACTATGCCGGCATGAAAAATTTTTCCATCGGATGTCAGAATCTTTGCTCCCACGGCGCCGACTCCCGGCAGTTCACATACGCCAAGCATCCTCTCAAGCCAGTCAGAAGTCTGTGGCACAAGCCCTCCATCAAAAAAGAGCAGATATTCACCCTTTGCCTTTTCTCTGTCACCTTCGCTAAGAATCTCTATCCCGGTGTAACCTGTCCGAATAGCAAAGTCTTTTGTTTCCCCCGTACAGATGACAGACACAAGCGGCTGTCCGCTTATGGGATAAGTGACCTTATAAAATCCCATATTCTTTGTTGCCTCAACCAAAGCATTGATTCCGCTGCGTTTTAAATGCTCCGAAACCGCCCGCACTCCTGCATCCACCGCATACTGCTTGCTGAGCGGATTGTCCGCAGTCGATGCCTCATGGCACCTCCAGTGATATAAAATCTTTGGGATATGCCCGATATGGCTGGCGGCTTCCGTACAACGCAGGATATAATCGTGGTCCTGTGCGCCGTCAAATGTCGTCTTCACTGCACCAACCTTATCTGCAAGTGTCCTGCGCACGAAAAGAAAATGTGTAATATAATTATTCGAGCAGAGCAGTTCCGGATTCCAGTCCGGTTTGAAATGTGGAGAAAAATGCTTCTTTCCCTCCAGATCCACCTTGTCCTCATCCGTATAAAGCATATCATACGGCTGTTCTTTCTCCGCTGCTCTGATTCGTACGACTGCCTCAAACAGTGCCTCCGGCGCAAGCAAATCATCGTGGTCTAAAAATGCAATCCAGTCTCCTTCTGCCATCCGAAGTGCAGCATTTGTATTTCCGGCAATTCCAAGATTCTCTCCAAGCTTCTGATAGCGGATACGCCTATCCTCTGCTGCCGCCTTCTGCACCGCCGTCTCCAAATCTGTTCCCTCACTGCCGTCTGCAAGGCACAGCTCCCAGTTCTCATACGACTGCCCCTGCACGGAAGCAATCATTTCCTCTAAGAAACGTTCCGGAGTGTGGTAAAGCGGTGTCACAATGCTGATTTTGGGTGCGTTCTCCCAGAATGCCGACTCCTGCCGCTGCGATTTTAGCGTCTCCTCTGATGCCTTATGATTTTGATACCAGCTGTCATACGGCATCTTTGCCTCTTCCCGCTTTTCTTCCAGACGCACCACAAAGTCAGACAGTCCATAATGTTTCAGGTACAAAAGCCCTTTTTTTGCCTTTCTCAACAATTCCATACACATACATTCCCTACCGTTTGGGCTTCTGGTGAATATAAAGCCATCCATCCGCATAATTTTGACGCTCTTCCTCGGACATGGACGTATACGCTTCAAAGTCGAGCTTTGCCATCGTCATCGACGGCTCCCCGCACTTAAAACACTCTACATCCCTGCGCCTTGAAACCACGCGCATCCATCCGCACTGCGGACAAATAAACACTTTCATCATAATACAGCCACGCCTTTCTAGTCCCTGAAATAGATGTCCCTGGTATATACCTTTTCCGGATGCATCCGAAGCATCTCGTCCATACGGTTTGCCACAATCACATCGCTTTCCTCTGCAAATGCTGCAAAATCCTTCTCAACACGGTGTCCCCGGAATTCATCTTCTTTTAAACTCGGATCATACACTAAAATGGTCACACCCCGTTTTTCTAACCGTTCCATCACTCCAAGAATAGAACTCTGTCTGTAGTTATCTGAATTTGCCTTCATAGCAAGCCGGTAGATTCCCACTACCTTGGGTGCTCTCTCCATAATCTGCTCTGCAATAAAGTCTTTACGCGTGCGGTTTGCCGCAACGATTGCTCCCATAATGTCGTTTGGCACATCACTGTAATTAGCGAGAAGCTGCTTGGTATCCTTCGGGAGACAATATCCGCCGTATCCGAAGGAAGGATTATTGTAGTCCGTTCCAATGCGCGGGTCTAAGCCGATTCCCTCAATAATCTGCTTTGCATCCAATCCTTTTAACGCAGCAAATGTATCTAACTCGTTAAAGAACGAAACACGTAATGCAAGATATGTGTTCGCAAACAGTTTTACCGCTTCTGCCTCAGTGAGATTGGTGATAAGCGTCGGGATTTCCTCTTTGATTGCCCCTTCCCTTAAAAGTCCTGCAAACAGCTCCGCAGTCTTGCGGCGTGTTTCGTTTCCAACAGGTGCTCCGACAATAATCCGCGACGGATACAGATTATCATAAAGCGCTCTGCCTTCCCGTAAAAATTCCGGTGAAAAAAGAATCCGGTCCGTCTGATATTTTTTATTGATGTTCTCTGTGTATCCTACCGGCACGGTCGATTTGATAATCATCGGTGCCGTATCATTATTGGCTAATACCTGCTCGATGACCTGTTCTACCGAAGACGTGTCAAAGTAGTTTTTGTTCTCGTCATAATTGGTCGGTGTCATGATAATAACAAGCTCTGCTTTCCGATATGCATCCACTGCATCCGTAGTAGCTGTGAGATGTAACTCTTTTGTGCTTAAATATTCTTCAATCTCGCGGTCCACAAGCGGTGACTTGCGCGCATTGATAAGCGCTACCTTTTCTTCGAGAATATCCACTGCATACACTTCATGATGCTGTGCTAAAAGAATGGCATTGGAAAGCCCCACATAACCAGTTCCTGCAATTGCAATCCGCATTATTTCTTCCTCCTGAAAAAGTACCGCAGACACGGGTCACAGTAATTCCGTGAGTCATGTCTGCGGCAGTAAAATTCTTATTCTCCTTTAATTACCAGGTCTTCCCAGTCATCCGATGGTACAAACGCAATATAGGTTTTGCCTGTATTGATGGTAATCTCTGTGCCATTCTCATCGTAATATCTGGTTGGCTCCGTGTCTCTTGACTTGCTCCAGGTCACACGAATTCCCCTTCCATTCGTGATGTAATAACCCTGCTGGTCAGATGCTATTGTGTTAAATACCATATATCCGTTTTCATCATACTTTGAATAGTCACATTTCTGAATCAGGATATTCTTAAAGCAAAGCTGTGCATTGTCATTTGCCGGGTCAAGATGTGCCTCACCATATTCATAGTAGTAATACAACTGGTCATCCGCATCATAACGCAGCTCAGACTGATTATGCTGGAATGGCAAATCTACAAGCGTTGCTCCAATCGACTTCTTTTCACTTGCAAAATCAATCGGATTGCTCTCACTTGCGAACTTATAATGCGGTCCTTCATAATACTCATTATACTCTTTACTGTAGCCCGTGTTCTCAAAGTTTTTATCCAGGTCTCCGGAAACAATGTATTCTGTGTACTCTCTCGCCTTACCGTTGTCCACGCGGGAGAATGTTCCACTGAAATTATCCACATATGGGTTTGCCAGATATGGATTAATATAAAATGGTCCGCCATCATGGCATACCACTGCATTCCACTCCGGCGCAATCACGAAGTTCGTGGTTCTCGCACTCCGGATGCTCCCAAACTGCTCTAAGCTCTCCCAGTCTTTTACGATTGCCATAAATCTTGTGATTCGTCCGTTTAACAGACTGTTCATCATTTCATATACAACATCTGCCTGTGTCAGTCCGTAGTGCGGCAATGCTGTCTTTTCATTGTCCACCATAACGGCAATCGGCCGCTGATTCTTAAGGCTCTCGTCAATCAGCTCGTTGGTCAGCTCGCTGCGATACATTCCTTCCGGCAACACCTCTGCAATCTCTGTTGCCTCTGACTCTGATTTCCCCTCCTCAGAATTACTCTGCTGCTCAGTCTGTTCTGTCTGCTGCGTATCCTTACCAGATGTATCCGCATCTTTTCCGCCACAGGCTCCAAGCATCAATGCCCCCGCCATCGCAAGCGTCACTAATAATGTTCTTTTTTTCACCTTGAATTTACCTCTTTCTCAAGTAGTCATTACTTTTCCATCATACCACAGTTCATCCGAATATGGTATAAAAACTTATGGGAAATCACGCTATCGCCGTAATTTCCTTCTTCTTTCCCGCAGCGCACGTAAAAAGCGCATACGATTGGAAATCATTCTCCCAATTCCGTAATGATTTAAGCTGGACTCATTCTTTCCATGACGTCTGTAGTAAATCAGTTTATCCGGAATAAAGCAGACCTTTGCACCCGCCATATCTGCAATCACACCAATCCACTGGTCGTGCATCTCAATATTTTCCGGAATCGGAAGTACCTTTTCAAGCAGTTCCCGCCGAAACGCCATACAGCAGCCCATATAGGTATTGCGCCAGATGTTCTTTAATGCACCGTTCCCGGAATCCTTAAGCGAATAAAAGGAATCCCGGATTACCGTCTTTGCATCCTCCCCGCACACCACTGCATCATGCACCACAAGGTCACAGCCTTTTTCTGCAAATGTTTCAAGCACACGCTCAATCTTTTCCGGCTTCCAGATATCATCCTGGTCCGCTAAAAATACATATTTTCCGCTGCACTCTCTTAACACATGGTCGACATTGCGCTTCACACCGCATCCCGGTCCCTTCAGCAAACGGATTCTTTCGTCCTTTCCGGCAAACTCCCTAAGAATCTCTCCCGTGCCATCCTTCGATCCGTCATCCGAAATCAGCAGTTCATCCTGCTCGCCCATGGCTTCTAAAATCGTCTCTATCTGTTCTCTGACATAGTTCTCCCCGTTGTAAGTAACCATCGCTACGGACACTCGTGTCATACTGCTATTTCCACCCCCATTTGTAAAAATACGATATCATCGATTTCACATGAATCCTAAACAGCTTTTTATTTTTATGCGAACCTCTTTCCCACTTGTGAATCACCGTCGCATCCGGGCAATACCAAAGCTTTGACACCTGATTGACGCGCCGGCACAAATCCGCATCCTCCATATATAAAAAGAACCGTTCATCAAATCCCCCAAGCTGCCGGAACAGCTCCGTGCGCACAACCAAAAAGCTTCCCTGCGCAAACGGCACCTCAAACGGCCTGTCATAATCCATATCCTGCATCGTATGATAAGCCTGCCGCTTTTGAAACGCCCCCTTTAAAAACATTCGCAAAAACATATCCCAGACGGTCAGCTCCCTGCGGTATACCGAAAGCAGTTTTCCCTGTTCGTCCACAATCCGGGGAACGCTCATGCCGATTTTTTCATCCTCCATGAAACGCATCAGCACGTCAAACGCATCCATGCAAAGCAGGATGTCCGGATTTACAATTGCGTGAAATCTCGAATCAAGAAGCGGTAGTACCTTGTTATGACCGCCCCCAAATCCAAGATTCTGCCCGGTTTTAAGATAAGATACATCCGGGTATTTCTGCTCTAATGCAGACAGCTTATTTTCCTCGCTGCCGTTGTCGATAATATAAATCTTTTTCGTGATATGTTCTGCTGTATAAGCCTCTATGGATGCCACCGCACGGCATACATCCTCTTCATCATTGTATGCCACAATTGCAATGCTTATATCTGTCATTCCTACTGTGCTCCCCGTCCTTTCAATACCACTTCAATTGTCTTAAACAGGATTCTCACATCCATACTTAAATTCCAGTTCGAGATATACTCCGTGTCGAGTCTGACCACTTCCTCAAAGTCCTTGATATCGCTGCGTCCGCTGACCTGCCACATTCCGGTCAGTCCCGGCTTGATTCCAAGTCTTGCCCGGTGATGCATCTCATACTGCCGGAATTCATCCTGCGTCGGCGGTCTTGTTCCGACTAAGCTCATATCACCCTTTAAAATATTCCAGAACTGTGGAAGCTCATCAATGGAGTATTTACGCATAAACCTTCCAATTGGAAAGACACGAGGATCATCCTCCATCTTAAACATCAGCCCTTCCATCTCGTTTTGTGCCATCAGCGCTTTCTTCTGCTGTTCCGCATTTACATTCATAGAACGGAATTTATAAATTTTAAACGGTCTTCCGTTTTTCCCGATGCGCACCTGTGAAAAAAATACAGGTCCCGGAGATTGTTTTTTAATCAGGGGTGCAAAAATCAAAAATGCGATTCCAGTAAGCAGCAATCCAACCATACTTCCGGCGATATCCATACAGCGTTTGATAAAAAGCTGTCTTGGCGTTGCAATGTGCATACTGCAGGTAAGCACCATATAGCGTCCAAACTTCTCGACTGCCTTATTCGGCATTAATTTCGACTCATGTACCAGACGGTAGTGAACCGTAACTCCCATCTCAACTAACTGCTCCGTCAACGCCTCACTCGCGGAAATGGAGTCCATGTTGACAAACACTTCATCCACAATATTCATCCGGACATATTCCAGGAAATCCTCTGCGCACGCCACAACCGGGATATTCCGGACAGATTCGCCCCTGCAGTCGACATCCATCAGGATTAATCCCCGAACCTTGTAGTCTCTGTACTTATTCGCCTCAAAATCCATCATACACTGTTCTGCCAGGTCACTTGTCGTTGCCACCAGCATCACATCACGGTTATCTCTGTCTCCTAAAAATCTGCGGCGCAGAATCCTCTTGTGTACCACATGCGCTCCATAGGAGAAAAAGACAGACATTGGCCACAATACCAGCAGTACCTGTCTGGAATATCCTTCCGACTGTTTCGTCACATACAGCCATAAAATAATCCCCAGGAATACAACCGTACAGTTCGCAATGACTTCCTTTAGTTCCTGTAGCTTATTTCTGCGCAGAATATTCTTATAAGGCTCCGTAAAAAACATGATGCATATCTGCATCAGAATCTGTACAATTGCAAGTCTTAGATACAAATCGTTCTTATACGGTGATGAAAAACCAAGACGCAGCCAATAAGAAATTGCCAGTGCTGCCTGCAAACATATAATATCTAAAATCGTAAAGTCCAGATGCTTTGCCCAGCTTCTTTTCTCTTTTCTATACATTCTGTCTCCTCACGGCTCTCCCTCAGTCAATAAAAGGGCACCTGACACTTATGTAAATTTTTCCTTTTAATATCTCAATGATACAATAGCCCGTCCAAAACGACAACCGATTTTTTTCTTAATTTTTCCTTTATGGTAACTTCTAGTATTCACACAAACCATTTCTTTTATACTGGATGAAGGGCATTTCCACGCTGCACGCGTAAAAAGCCGGAGTGACAGGGTACCTCTCCCCTTTATCACTCCGGCAATTCTGCGAATTTATTTCAAAATCCCATCTGTATCAACAGAATTTTAATCATAATTATAGGAACCTGATGCTGTAATCTTGACATCACTGCGGTTTTCTACAAATGCACGGTAAGCTCCGTTTTTGTTGACTTTAAACGTATACGCAGCTGCCTTTTTTGCCTCAATATACCAACCAGTACCGTCCTTATCGTACATAACGCCCATCCAGAAAGTGCTGTCAGTTGGTCTTACCGAAGCTGTAACGGATATTTCTACCCCGGATGCCAGATTAAATTTTGAGGTAACGCTTCTGGTGTTTACATCGACGTTCCAGTTAAAACTCTGGGAGCCTCTCATAAGCGGATTACTGAAATCACCCGTATATACGATATTGGTGCCTGCACTCTCTTCCGCAGTAATTTTATATACCGGTACCTCATTGCCATCCTCGTCAAATACCTGCACAATCGGATCTGTTGCCTGATACAACTGGTCGTGAAGTTCCGAAATTTCAACACTTGCTGCGACTGCAGTAAATGCGCTTGATACGATAAATAATACTGCAAGTGCTGCAGTAGCTGCTTTTGATACTTTTCCTTTATGATAGATTTTCATAAATTCAACTCTCCTTTCCAAACTGCTCTTTCGTACCAGCATAGAGGTCAGGAAGCTCATATCGTTCTCTTTTTCTTTCTTTTTATTTTTGCGCCTATTTTTCTTTTCGCGTTCTTCGTCTTCTTCCTGCAGTTGAAGCTGAAGGGCTAAGATGAAGTCGAAGTATTCCCTCTGTGAAAAAGATTCCTGCATGGTCTCATCCACCCGTGCATCACAGCGATTTTCACAAAACAGCCCCATGCTTTTAAACAGGACAAAAATAAGAGGATTGAAGCACTGGATTCCCACAATAAACGCCGTAAACAGCTTGTACCAGATATCATGAGACTTGATATGTATCAGTTCATGAGAAAGAATCATTTCCAGTTCTTTCCTGCTGTAACCGCTCTCACTGTAGGGCAGCATTACACATGGATGCAGTATTCCCATAGCACAGGGAGTCCGGATCATATCGTTTTCTTCCAAAACGACCCTCTCCGAAATTCCCAGCCTGTCCTTCAATTCCTCAAATAGTTCCAGGGCTTCTTCCTTATCTTCCGGCACATTGCCGCGCCGAAGCCCAATGTCTCCTGCGATTTTCCTGCCATACTTTATCAGCCGGTTGATTCCAAGCAGAATCCATATGGCAAGAATCGCAGCGAAACCATAATTTAAAGCCTGTGTTCTTTGGAAATTCAGATTAACAAACCCGTTTTCCCTGATATAACTGTCCACCATGTTCAGCCGTATCAGAAGATAGCCAACCGGAATCAAACACATCAGCAATACCACATGAACGGTAATAAATACCATCTTCGGATTAACCCGCAAAAACGGTTTTTGAAATATCTGCCATAACAGCAGTACCATACTTCCAGTTGCAGTTGTGATTAATTCCATAAAAAACAATTGGCTACTTAAGTCCATCAATCAGTTTCCTTATTCTCTGTTTTGCATCATCGTCCAATGACACATGCTCGAAGAGATGTACAGCGAAAGCTCCTGCGTCTCCCTGGTCAAAGTATGCGATGTTCTCATCCAGCGTACAGTTACGGAATTCATCCTTCTTTACCGCCGGAACGTAGTAAGAATATCTGCCTTTGCGGTATACGTCCAAAAAGCCTTTTCTTACTAATCTTGCAAGGAATGTGGAAACGGTCTGCGGTTTCCATTCTTTGTGGTAAATTGCGTTCACACGGTTCATGACTCCCTGTAATGCCAGGTCCTCTTCAGAGTCCCAGATTACCTTCATTACCATTCTCTCGCATGTTGAAATGTTACTTGGATCCATAATTTTACCTCCTTGTTTGGGAAGTACTGTGTGCACAGCGGTGCCGTTTTTATTACTACACTCGCAGGACCAGTTTAACACTTTCCCCTACATTTTACAAATTTTTCTTAATTTGCAATATATTGCCATGTGTAGTTTCTTACATTTGAAGAAACACATCAATATATTCTGTGTCTATTATATCTATAAGTTGTCAATTTTTAAAGTAAAATTTTTAGAAAATTATATTTTTCAGAAAATCTTACTTTTTTAGCGCTCTGCACGCATTGGATTGTTTAAGAAATCCTCATATGCAAGCCGGATTCCATCTTCAAGTTCTGTCTTATATTTCCAGCCAAGGCTCTCCAATTTGCTGACATCAAGAAGCTTGCGCGGCGTTCCGTCCGGCTTTGTGGCATCCCATTTAATCTCGC
>UMFK01002730.1_pt1 | contig 13462 bp, 15 predicted proteins | sample 1964981 | NCBI WGS metagenome assembly UMFK01 (sample SAMEA4836043, study PRJEB28245) | human gut metagenome | biome: gut microbiome; material: fecal sample | place: Denmark | collected 2008
AATTGAGATTGCCATTGAGATTGCTTGCGGATTTTAGGATAATCTTATCGGCGGTATAGCTTATCTGTTTATTTTCCCAATGGCTGATAATATTTCCCAATCGTTTTATATCCCAATTTATACGTTCCTTGATAGATTGAAGGTGCCCGTTTCGCCCATTATTGGCGAGAATTAAGGTTGCCCGTCCTTCATCCCACTCATCCGCATAAATGCGGTAATCCGTCTTTAGCTGACGGATTACACGCTTATGGATGATTTGATAATAGATTGTACCTTCCTTGCCTATGGTCGAAGAAGGTCTGAACTTCACTTTTATCGAAACCATATAATCAACCTTGTTTTGATTGTTCCCACTTGGCATACATCTCCCTCGAAAGTGCCACTATCTCCCAGCTCAGCTTCACAAGGTCGATGGTATGCTTCTCCAGTTTGTAGAGCAATGCCATCGCCTTCTTCTCCGAAAAATGGCAGCGCAGTTCCTTCACAACTTGGTTGTAATTGGTGCCGATGGCTCGGAATTGTGCGTGAAAGTCGGATAGTCTGGTGCAGTATTCCAACATCACCTTGTCCACTTTCAGCACCTTGAACTTCTGCCCGAAGAAGTGCGCCTTCAGAAAGACGGCTTTTGCATACACCTGTGATTCCTCGTACATCGTGAGGAACTTGTTCCATTCCACATCGTCGAAACGCACCATCACGCAGTGCGTCTTCGGGTCTGACACGGGATTTCTCCCGTACTTGCTCTTCTTTTTCATACTTCTTATTCTTTTAATTTAATAGTTTATCCATTGTCTAATCTCCGATTAAAGAACCCTGAAATTATCCGACTGCGGAGGATAATTCTGCCCACGGCGGTGCTGGTATTTTCAGTTACTTAGAATTATTCGGGTAACTGAAAATATATCTTGCTGTGTCTTTGAGGACACAAAAATCCTCCGCCTGTCGGATTGATTTCCGAGTGTAATAACTCACTTTGTGTATCGGTCGAACCGATGGAGTGCATCCAACGGCTCAACCTGTTCCACCGTAATCCCGTCAGAGTTTGCGCCATTGCTCGATGTCATTCCGGTAGGCATCGAGGTGCAGGCGGACAAGGTTCTCTATAAGTCCGGATGCGCTCATGCCCTTCCCTCCGAGGTAGCGGACAACCCTGTCCAGCTCGTCACGCACCGTCTCACTGACGAACACGGGCTTGCGGTTGATAATTTTGGGAACTTTGAGATAAGTGGTGCGGTACTCATCCAAAGACAGCCTGCGCTGTTTGCTGCTGATGCGCTTCTGCGGTATTGCCGCTTCCCCAGTCGCCACTTCTAACGGTTCATCTACCATAGGTATTTCTGCTTCTTCCGTGACGGTCTTGCCGGACTGTTCAGGCTCCTCCGGTTCCAGACCGACACTTCAGTAGAAGTCGTCTATCGACTTGGAGGTGTAGGGTTCCCTGCGCCCCATTTTTTCCACGATTTCACGAGCTTGACGCTCTGTAATGTTTGGTTCTTTTTTCATTGTAAAAACAAATTGATTAAGTTATTGAATGTGGTCTTGGTCTATACCTCGACCGATTATCGGGAGCGAAGTAAGGTGCTTTAATGCAGTCAGTCAAGCACTTGGATTTTCTTAGGCATTTTTGTACGGTTTTGCTTTATGGAGACTGACAAATCGGTGCGGACTTCACCGATTTGCCGGATATGAATAGCTGAAAGGACAAAGGTACGATTGGGGGCTATTTTAAATTAAGCCCTTATTTTGGCTGTGGCTTCTTTATAAAACATGGGAATTAAAGGCTGAACGGAAATCGTATTCCACCGGCTTGCTCACAGATAACCGGCAAGCAGTACCCCGGACAATGACTACCGTATCGGCGCAACACGCTGCCACTTTTTGAAAATCCATTGCATGACAGCGGATAATGTATTTCTTTGTGGCAAAAGAAACAGTAACAATTAAAAGAAAGGCAATATGGAAATTGTATCAATCGAAAGAAAGACCTTTGAGGCAATGGTCGCCAAGTTCGACCGTTTCGTCAGCCGTATGGATGCCATCTGCCATCGGCACGGGGAAAAGAAAATGAGCGAATGGATGGATAATCAGGACGTGTGCCGTATACTCAACATCAGCCCTCGCACGTTACAGACGCTTCGGGATAACGGCACGCTGGCTTATTCACAGATAAACCACAAGACGTATTACCGTCCCGAAGACGTGGAGCTCATTGTCTCCGTTGTGGAGGATAGAAGAAAGGAAGCGAAGTTCAAAGGAAAGACTATATGAATTAAATATAATGACAATACCCACTAAATCCAGAGTAATATGAATGAGTTGATTAACAAGGACAACAAGTGGATAATCCACTTTATGGGCAGTCTTGACCGACTGCTTGATAATGTAGAGCACCTGACCGCCAACTACCGCCCGACATTGGGCGGTGAGCGTTTCTTCACTGACAAGGAGGTGTCGGCACGGCTGAAGGTGAGCCGCCGGACACTTCAGGAATACCGCAATGAAGGGCGTATCGCCTATATCCAGTTGGGCGGTAAAATCCTCTACCGTGAATCCGACATTGAAAAGATGCTGAATGACGGCTACCGCTCCGCCTACCGACAGAGGATAACTTGATTTTTCTTGAAGGAGCGCAGTTTGCCGTATGCCCTGTATTGCGGCAGCAATAGACTTCCGACAAAAAGAAAAAAGGAACGGCTTACGGATGAAGTGTCAATACTGCGCTTCGTCTGTAAGCCGTTCTTTTCTGCTCTTATAATTACCCATCAGTTGCTTATTTTTCGTTGTCGGATGCCTTTCAAACGTGTGGCAACGGAAACAAGTGGCTGACGGGATGAACCTCAACTATACCATCGGTTATTACTCCTGCCACAGGAAACAAACAACGTAACAGGTGTTTCTCTTTTGGTGGTGCTGATTTCATTTATTATAAACCGTCTGAACAAAGCACTTTCTTTACTGCATATCCTGAATGCAATGGCTATAATTATTTCAAGGTTGTAAATGTCATAACTGATACCATCCGGTTGCCTGATATATCGCATCGTATCGGCTTCATTCAGTTCATTGTTCTTATAGATTGCCCGTATCGTCTTGCGGACATTGCACGAGAACACCCCGAGCAGGTCGGCAATCTCAAATTGCATCATCCATACGGGTGTGGTCGGCATAGTGACTGCACCCATTTCACTGATTGTTATTATACCTCTACTCATAATCCCTTTATTTTATGATGATTATTTACTGTTTCTTATTTTCGCCAGCCGAAATGTTTTTTCTCCGTTCCATCAGTTTGTCCATATCTTTGGAAATTTTATCATCGGTTATCCGTGCATATCCCTGTGTCGTCCTAATATTGGAGTGTCCCATCATCTTGGCGATACTCTCAATCGGTATGTCCGCCGAAATCAAAAATGTTCCGAAACTGTGCCGACTTTGGTGATAGGTCAAGTTTTCCTCTTTTCCTATGGTTATTCCCAATTCGTGAACCTCAAACCATAGGGCATCACGGTTGGGAAGAGGAAACACGGGCTTCTCGTCATCAGCCGTGTTGTACAGCGACAATATCCGCTCCGCTATGGAATGTAAGGGTATGAACGCCTCCACCTTTGTCTTTTTTCGATTGATGCGGATGTACCGTCTGCCATCAGCGTTTGTTCCGATATGGTAGGGATGAAGAAGTTTAATGTCCACATACGCCAGTCCCGTCAGGGTGGAAAATATGAAAGCCCGTCTTGCCAGTTCCATACGCTTGTCATACATCGGTGTGGAAAGTATCTTCTTGAACTCCTCACGGCTGATGTACCTGTGCCTTGCTTCCGGCTTTGTCTCATACTCCAAGTCCTCACAGGGATTTACACGGAGAATCTCCTTATCTACGGCAAGATACAACAGGCGGTTCAGCCAACGCAGGCAATGGTTGGTCTGGGAAACCCCGAAGTTCTTGCATTTCTTCAAGTGGGCTTTATAGGACTTACCGAAATCCTCCGTCACTTCTTCAAGGGGAATGTCCTTTTTACCGATGGACGTAAGAAAATCCGTCAGGTACTTCTGATAATACATTGAACTTCGATAGGAAGAAGTCGAGTCTATTTCTTCGGAATGCTTCTTCAACCGCTCACGTTCCCATTCACCCATCTGTAGAAGAGTGGCCGGATGGATGTTGTTCAAGGATATGTGGTTCTTCAAAATCTCGGCACTGACCACACCTTGCGATTTCAGTATCTCATTGTAGGCTTCCTCTGTCAGGCGTAAATATTCTCGTAAGCGGTTATTTTCCCTTACGGATTTAATCTCGTTTTTCTTGCTGTTCCATTCTTCCGGTCGGCAATAAATCCCCGTACTGATGGCAGTCTGTTTGCCGTCAATGGTTATGCGGCAGAGTATGGCGGTCGTACCGTCAGCCTTTACTTTGCTGCGGTTAATGTAGGGTAAAAGTGAAAATGTGCTTCGCATATAGTTTTCTGTATTAAAGGATTAAAGAACTAATTGAAAATCTTTGGTGGCTTCTATGAACTTGTCCATATCCTCGAAAAGTTTCTTCGGGCTGACACGGGCATAGACCTGTGTTGTGGAAATGTCGGAATGTCCCAGCATCCTGCTGATGGTTTCTATTGGCACACCTGCTTCAAGCGTAATCAGCGAGGCGAAGCTGTGCCTCGCCTGATGATAGCACAAATCATCCTTGATGCCTGCCAGTGCCGCCAACGCTTTCATGTGTCGTCTGAGATTTGACCAATGCAGCAAAGGGAACAGGGTGTCCCTATCCTCACTATGATATTTTTCAATCAGCGCAATCGCTTCCGGTAACAGTTTCACACTGGCACGAAGTTCGTTTTTCTTTCTTCGATACTTCAACCACAAAGCACCGTCCTCATCCGTATATAGGTTCTCGTGGGTAATCGAGACAACATCCGCATAACAGACCCCGGTGTAGCACCCGAAGAGAAACATATCCCTTGCCAGTATATGGGATTTGCGGTAAGCGGGTATTTCCACATCACGGATTTTCTCAAACGATTCACGACTCAATGCCCGTGGTGTCTCTGTCTTCTTTGGTAAGGTAAAATGCTGGAAGTGAATTCTGTCGGCATATCCATCCTTATACGCCAGACGGCATATCTTCTTCAAGATGGCAAGATGATGGCGGACGGTATCAATCGCATAACCCTTATTACCGGTGGCAAATGCCTGATAGTCGTAGATGAACTGCTCTGTCAGTTGTCCAAATGCCAAATCTTTCACCTTGTACTTGGTCTCGATGAACTCCCCGATTGTCAGGCGCATATAGTGATAACCGGGATAAGTCCCTTTTGCCCTGTCTATGCCGATACGGGCTTTGAGGTCATCGCAGACAACATCCGTCATTCGCATGAGCGTCATTTGCGTTTCCATGCTGCCCTGAAAAAGGTTTTTCACATCGGTAGCATCAAAATCAACCTTGCGATTCACAAGGTTGTCAAAGGCATTGTTTACCGCTAACAGTAACTTTTCAATCTTGGCATTGATCTCAACCGCTTCCTTGCTTTTGCCGTTCAGACGGCTTTCACGTGGATTCCATAATTCGGGAGTGCAGGACAGTTTGCATCCGAACTGTGCCATTGTCCTGTTTACCGTGATGCGTCCCATGATGGGAGCTTTTCCCGACTTGTCCGGTCCGCTCTTTTTGAGGTGTAGATTCCAAAACGAAGTGCGAAAAAATCATAGTTAAAATACTATGAAAAACACTGCGGGGGAAGCCAAGCGGAGGGGGCGCAAAGCCCCCATGAGCGTCCCTTTTTCCCTGGAATCCAAGGCAAAAGATTGGCAATACAAAAAAGGGAGACCGAAGTCTCCCCAAGATTAACTAATTTTGTGTTGCAATGTACAAACAATTAACCTCGCAGCAAAGGTCGCAAATTTTTGCCTTACTGCAAAAAGAAGTGAAGAAAAAAGAGATCGCCCTCATCATTGGGTGCAGTGTGTCAACAGTCTACCGGGAGATAAAGCGCAATTCCACGGACCGTGGCAATTACCTATGGGACAAGGCGCACGCCAAGGCTCTTGATCGCCGCAGGCGCACGACGTCGAACAGGGCGCTTGACGCCATGCTGGTATGGCGCATCAAGCAGATGCTCAACGAGCTGTGGTCGCCAGAGCAGATAGTAGGAGTGCTGGCAAAGGACGGCATCAAGGTGTCCGTGCAGAGCGTCTACAACATCATCAACGCGGACACGAGCGGCGAGCTGCGGCGGAACTGCCGCCATCCCAACTTTAAGCGCCGGCCATCGCCAAGCCGGAAACCGGTCAAGGCCACCAACATAGCCGGCCGTACAAGCATACACGACCGCCCTGCCGAGGCAGACGGCAAGCGCTTCGGCGACTTTGAGATGGACCTCATAGTGGACGGCCACGCCATCCTTGTCCTCGTGGAGCGCCTGACAAACTTCGTGATGATGGAGAAACTGCCGCACGGCAAGAAGGCTGGGCCTGTTGCGAAGGCGGTCGTCAGAAAACTCTTCGCATACAGGAAATGCTTGAAGACCATCACGACAGACAACGGGAGCGAATCCGCGGCACATCTCGACATCACCGCAGGGCTGCGCAGACGGGGCATGGACGATGTTAAGGTATATTTCGCCGACAGCTACTGCTCATGGCAGAAAGGGGCCGTGGAGCACGAGAACAAGCTCATTAGGCAGTACCTCCCGAAAAAATCAAATTTCAACGAATTCTCTGACAGCTATGTGCGCAACGTGGCGAAAAAACTGAACTTGAGGCCAAGGAAAAAACTCGGCTTCTCAACGCCAAAAAAGGAGTTCTTCAAACTTTTCGCTAAATTTGCACTTGCCAATTGAACCTGCCCTTTATCTATTACCCATGCTGCACCGTAATAATCATAAATTTTACTCGTTTGCTTGCTTCGTATCACTGACGAGACAGGTTTCCTTTCACCGTCACGATTAATCAGAAGTTCTCCTATATATGTCAAACACCATCCATCTGGTAATACGTTCTCATAATGGGGCGTATCGGAAAGAGAAAAGGAGAGGAAAAGTCCCCTCCTTTTCTCTAAGCCATGTCTCAGACATTCAAATCCTTCAGTGCAAGTACATAATTGGGACAAACCCCGTCCATTATACACTTCAAACCAAGTGTCTGATAATACTTGTGGTCATCATCTTCGGTGCAGAGGTTTTTACTTCTTTAATAGGTGTATAACTTCCGAAGCTATTCTCAGCAAACTTTTCTTTCTCTGATGGATTCTGCTCAAAGTAATCACGAGGCGTGAAGTGATAACCGTATTTCTGCTCGTGGTCGCAACGCCCAACGTAATCTGGGAACTGGATTCGCTTTTCCGTATCAATGTACTTGGAAAAACATCTTTTACGGTGGCAGTTCGGGCAGGTATGCCGAGTGCTGACACCTTTGTAGGGTTCTAATATGAATCTATGTGTACTCATTGTATGTTTCTTTTTTAGTGTGTCACTTTTGTCGTTATTGTCGTTTTCGCTTGGAAAGTGTCAATACCGACAAAAATGTCACGGGTTAATCTTTGAATATTCTCCATGTTTCTCTTTGCGAAACAATGTCCCGATGTTGTCATTGAGAAAGCGTTGAAACGTGCGCTCCTTCATTCCGTTTTGCTCGGCTATCTGTATAGCTTGGGCGGTTGTAAAGGATGGAGGAAGCAGATTGACTATCGCCTGTTGTTGACTGTTGAGGGCATTCTCATTCAGAATATTTTGTACGCTCAATGCGGACTCCTTGAAATATTCCGTCAGTTTAATGGCTCTCTCCACCGTCAATAGGTCAATACAAGCCTTGTCACACTCTCCGCAAGTCCATCGTGCCAGTTGGATAATCAGACAAAAGCGGATGATGTATATCTCCAACTTGCAATAGATACTCACGATGGTGTCGTTCGTTTCCCGGTCGCACAACTCAGAGAAATGGTGCTGCCACTCGTAAAGCTGTTTCTTGGCATCTTCTGAGAAGAAGAGAATTTGCGGTTCAATCTCTCCATGTTCATTGAGGTTGCACTCCGATTGTATCAATTTGGCAATGACGTCATTCCACTCTTGCTCTATATCTTCCGGAAGCTCTTTGTCATTCCACCGTGCTTTCTGTTGCAGGTTGGGCATCACAAACAGAATGCGGTCGATGAATCCGTTACTGGAACGTTCACCTTTAGCCAACTCACTGAGAATCTTCTTTTAAATAGTACCAATAACTGAGATATACGGTCGCTTGATGAAGATGGAACTCTTGGCATTCTTGCGGTCGGATATAGTGGTCTTGGCACTGAACACCGACAGCCAGAACTGTCCTTCCGAACCGTTGTTATAACGGTTGAAGTTCTTGAACCAAGCGGATAACTCATCAGCCCACAAGCATAAACCACGTTTGTTTTGTGCATGGATAAGGCCCAAACCTTCAGGCGTTACATCCGAAATCAAGAAAGCGGCTGCGCACGGGAGCCTGCGGAAACTCATCCAAACCGGCTTCCAAGCGTTCCTTCTTACTCATGGACATAGTGCGTTCATACTCGGCATACAGCTTCTGATATTCTTGATTCTGACAATAGTCATGTTCAATGAACGGCTGGAAAGCGAAACTCAGCGGATGACTCTTATTGGCTCCGGGGCGACCAATCAATGCCATGTACAGAATGGGACTTTCCAGCCAGTTGCGCTTCACCTGCACCAGATGGGAGTTACCAATCCCCACGGCAATGGCTGCAAGGATAGCCGCAGCAACATAATCCACGGGATAGCCCTGACAATCGTGCAAACTGCCAATGATACGCTGAATCCTGATAGGAAAGACTTCTATCGGGAACTCACCGCCGGACATCTTGGCTCCAATGCGTACAGCCTCGCCGATAATACCTTCTGCTGTTAATTTGGAGGTTCCCATATCCATGCAGATCAAAAGTTATAACCTCCCTTTGGTTTGCGTTTCGCTCCATATACTATCTCCGCAGCCTGTTCTTGAAGCGACATGGCCTGTATCTCCTTGCGTCCGGACTCAATCCATTGCAGCAATTCATCTTCATAGAAGTAGAGCTTCTTACCTCGTTTGTAAGCAGGAATCAGTCCTTTACGCACAAGCGTGTAAATGGTAGGCTTTGCCTTTCGCGTGATTTTACAGGCTTCTTCAATTTCAATAAGACGATGCTTGTCGGGAGAAGCCTGCGGTTGCAGTGCTGCCACCATTTGCCGGATTTGTTCCATCTGTTCTGTTAGATAACCTACCGCCTGCGGCAGCTTATCAAAAGTGATTTGTTCGTTTGCCATACGTACCCGTTTTTAATTGTTCGCTGGCAAAGAAAATTGGTGTTTTGATGGTGGAAAACATCACCGGAATATAACTGTGAGATAACTATTTATTCTATTATAGTCTTGATAATTAAGCAACTGTATACTTAATACAATGTCTATAATGGCGATTATTTGAAATTAATTGATAAGGGAAACCGTTTTTTTGTAAAAATAAAGCGTACTACGATAAAATATACGCAATAATAGATGAAACCTGATTAGTTTTTTTACTACTTTTGTTTATGTTTGAGGCATAAATGACAGTATGAGAAAAATTACTCCCGAGTTAACAGAAGAAATATCTAAATTTACTTCACCTGAAACTGTTGCTAAAGATGAGGCGATAGAAGTTTATAACTATAGAGAACTTCGAAAACACATTGCGCAATTATCTTACGCAAACAAAGATTGTATATTATTCTATCGTGGCCAAAAAGAAGACTACAAAAATACGAAATCAGGTAAATCTACATTCTATCCTTCTTTGTATAGAGGAGAGAGATTAGATAAACATGAGTTAAAATATAGATGGGAAAAATTAAATATAGCTAGTGAAATATTTATTAAGAAGTTAAAATCTAAATATCCAAGCAAAACCTATATCGTGAAAAGAAAAAGAATCGTGCAGTGGAGCATCCTACAGCATTATGAAGTAACGGAAACTCCATTGATAGATGTTACCCAATCATTAAAAGTAGCTTGTTCGTTTGCGGTACTAGATAACGATAATGAGTATGCTTATATATATGCTTTTGCTCTCCCATATTTTACCAATCGTATTTCTGTAAATTCTGAACATTATTTGACAAATGTTAGACTTTTAAGTGTAGCACCACCTCAAGCTCTCAGACCATATTATCAAGAAGGATTTTTGATTGGGGAAGATGAGTTTAGTGAAACGTATACAAATAAAGATGAGTTAGATCTCAATAATCGATTAGTTGCAAAATTTAAGTTTAAAAATAATAGTGCATTTTGGGGTGAATCAGAGAGAGCTTTGACAAAAGATGATTTATATCCCCAAGTTGATGAAATAGAAGCGTTATGTAAAGAGGTCTCTATTGAATTATTTGATGTTCTTGCTAACAAAAGAAGTACGGAAATATCTGGTGATTATTACTTATCTTTTATGAGCAAGTGGATTGCGATTGAAAAATTGTTATTTGAATATTTAGGTAAGAATAATAATTATAAACATTTAACCTCTGCAGGATTGATTAAAAAGATTACAAATTCTGATTTAAGGATAAGATTGAATAGAGCAAGAGCGCAACGAAATTTCTTGGCACATAATGTTGATAAGGATATTTCTATTAAAGAGTTACTTAGTAAAGAAGAACTTGAAAAGTTATATTTAGATTTACAAAAATATTTTCAATTGCATTATTGATAAATGGAGGATATATTAATCATTCGATTAATTTGACTCTGAGGTTAAAATATCAATATTAGGGGCTTGTTAACTCAACTATGCACTTTGTTTCTGTGTTAGACATTTTACGCTCAATAGTTGAAATTTCCAAGTCGCGGAGGGTATGGGCAAAGACATTCTTGACGAAAGTTGCAGTATGAATACGCTTTCTGCCAAAAGCCTTGCCGATATTCCATCCAAAATGCATAATATCAATGCTTTTAAGTTGTGTGTCAACCTTTACGGGCGATATCTTTTGTAAGGTATCGCATGTACTATATTCTGCAACGTATGTGCATAGACGGTTGAGATCTTCTTCACTCATATAGGCAACCATTGTTTGCTTCGTATAGCTAATGACCTTTTCCAATTTGGTTTGAATAGCACGATTCTTTTTTGCGATAGATTTGGTTCGCATAACTTCATATTCTGAAAGTTCAGAGATTGCTTCTTCAGTGGTAGGAGCAGGCTCAATGACATCAGGCGTAGCCTGGTTTGAATCTTTGATTGTAGGGACTTCCGGAACAGAAACGGTATCATTGTGATTTTTCATCGTTTGAAAAGCAGAGAAACGCAATAGAAAAGCTTCTATGCGTGGCAGCAGAAACTGATTGAAAGTTGTCTGTAAACTAACATAGATCGCCATCAAGACAATTACTGTTGCAAAAAATGCAACACTACTATTGAAATCGTCAACACCTTTGGATAAAACAAACTGCCGAGCTAAAACGCCAACGACAAGAGTACCTACCAATACAGGGAATAGAGTGCTATATGTTCTATACTTTTCTGATTCATAGTGATATTTGCTAATTGTTTGTGCGCAAATATATGTTATTTCATAGATACCATGTTATAAATCTAAGGAAGTGGCAGCATTTGTCCTCGATATGTAGCTTTTTTCCTAGTTAAGAGTTTAATAACTATGAATTAAATTCGGCTTTATTATGTAATCTATTATTTTGAATTTAATCTTTTAGAAAATAATAAGATTGTAGTAGCTATCAATATTAAATGTGTATATTTGCTTGTAAATCAATTTTGTAATATGCATATAGTCTATAAAAGTAAACCTATGCCGATTCATATTGATGAATATGAGCATAATTCTTTTGAATATGATAAATGGATCATATCAGATGATTACAGGGAATTAAAATTTGGTTATGAATATCGTATTATAGTTTCTACAAAAGAAACTATCAAAGATTATAATGACTTAACATATGATTCAATTTTGACATCAGGTTTTGTGGAAAAGCTAACGATGTTGCTTAAATATGTCTTAGGAATATCTTTAAATTCCCCTCATAATCAGATATTTCACAAAAGGATTAGAGCTGTAGACTTTAGAGAGATACCTAAAGGTTGGGATGCTAATATTGATGAAATTGATACATATTTAATGGAAACGCTTCCTTCATTTGCACGGGCTGTTCCTATTCCTACTAATGGAAATATGAAAACCTCTATTTTGGATGAATTACATATTGCTCTTAATAATTATGATTCTTTAGATGAAGAAATTAAAGATTTAATAGCAGTGCATAATAGTGCTGTTGAATCCGACGAAAGAGCGTGTTATCTAATTATGGGGAAACTAATTGACATGATTAATTGGTTATATCCATTAAAGCATAGACTTGATAGACGAATTAAAGAAACTTTTCCTGAGCTAATTCCTTTCTTTGGAGATACAACAATAAAAGATTTAATGGGAATTGCTAATTCAAGAAAAGAAACAAGGCATTATAATGCGTCACCTCAATCATCTCATCCTGCATTAACAAATCAAGAGGCTGAATTATATTTTCAGCTTATAGATATTTTAGCTTTAAATATTGTTCGAATAAGACTTGGTTTACCTAAAATTACTGTGGAAGATGAGAAATAATAAATGAATAGGGAACTCTGAGAAATCAGAATTCCCCATTGATAATATAGAATTACTTCAACGAAATCTTATTAGCCGTCTCTCGCTTCTTGGAGTTAACCAAATCAGCATAGATTTGAGTAGTGGTGACATTCTTATGCGTCAGCATCTTCGATACTGTGTAAATGTCTGTACCTAAAGAGATTTGGATGACCGCATACGAGTGCCTAGAATGGTGGAAAGTTATGTGTTTTCTGATTCCGGCTTCGGCAATCCATTGTTTCAAGGGATGATGAGTCATGGATCGGGTTAAACCTTTGAATACTTTTCCGGAGCCCCATTCGCCACACAACTCCAGTGCCTCTTGACTGATGGGGAGGGTGGCCTCGGTTTCTGTTTTCTCGGTACAGATACGGATGTAATAGCCTTGATCTGGCCCGACTTCAAAGTCACGCCAGTCCAGCTTCAGAATATCACTGATACGGAGACCGGTCATACAAGCGAACAGGGAGGCTTGTTTCAAAACTGGAATCTTGCAGGGCGTAGCTGCCAGTTTCTTGACTTCATCAAGTGTCAGATACTCTTTCTTGACCTCTTTCCATTCAATCTTTTCCAGAAAGTCGTTCAAATTCTCACGCAACATCTTTTCTTTATAGGCTATCTTCAACAGGGCTCGAAAAGTTGAATAATAGCCAGCTGCCGAATTGCGTGAGATATAAGAATTGGGATGATTGATCTGTTTACATTTGAGCAGGTAATCCTTGAACTTCTCGCACAGCTCCACGGTGACATCTCCAAAGGTACATTTGCCGCCGACAAATTTCTCAAAGTGATTATAAACACAATCCCATTTCTCATACTTTTCCCGTGCCTTTGTCC
>UMFK01007066.1_pt1 | contig 13423 bp, 13 predicted proteins | sample 1964981 | NCBI WGS metagenome assembly UMFK01 (sample SAMEA4836043, study PRJEB28245) | human gut metagenome | biome: gut microbiome; material: fecal sample | place: Denmark | collected 2008
ATTACAGCATTCCCTTAGAGCTAGGAAGCTCGAAGTGGTAGATATCTCTCTTCACCGCCATTTTCAGCGAGCGGGCAAGTGCCTTGAAGATGCCTTCTATCTTGTGATGCTCGTTCTCGCCCTCTGCCTTGATGTTGAGGTTCATCTTTGCCGCATCACTCAGACTCTTGAAGAAATGCTTGAACATCTCGGTTGGCATTTCGCCCACCTTCTCTCTGTGGAACTCTGCATCCCAAATCAGCCATGGGCGACCGCCGAAATCCAATGCCACCTGACAGAGACAATCATCCATCGGCAGGGAGTAACCATATCGCTCGATGCCACGTTTGTCGCCCAGTGCCTGCAGCAGGCATTCGCCCAGGGCAATACCCGTATCTTCAATGGTGTGATGCTCATCCACATAGAGGTCGCCCTTGGTGTGGATGGTGAGGTCCATCATGCCGTGCTTGCCTATCTGCTCCAGCATGTGATCGAAGAAACCAAGACCGGTTGAAATATCGCATTTGCCACTACCATCGAGGTTTACCTTGATGTAGATATCCGTCTCCTTGGTGGTGCGCTTCACCTCGGCAATGCGGTCGCCGGCAAAGAGAATCTCAGCAATCTTATCCCAGTCCATGCCGTCCTTTCCGAGAATCAGACTCTTGCAACCCAGGTTTTCGGCAAGCTGGGCATCCGTCTCACGGTCGCCGATTACATAACTGTTTGCCAGGTCGTATGCCGGGTTGTCGATATATTCAGTCAGCATGCCCGTGCCCGGCTTTCTCATTGGCGAGTTATCCTCCGGGAAGTGGCGGTCGATGTGCTGCTTGCTGAAGTGGATGCCCTCGCTCTCCAGGGTCTGGATGATGAAATTGTGTACAGGCCAGAAGGTGTCTTCCGGGAAGGAGTCGGTGCCCAGGCCGTCCTGGTTGCTCACCATCACCAGCTCGTAGTCGGTGTGCTGAGCAATGAAGGCGAGGTTGCGGAACACGCCCTTGGTAAATACCAGCTTCTCGAAGCTGTCAATCTGCTCATCCTCTGGTTCCTGAATCAGAGTTCCATCGCGGTCGATGAAGAGTAATCTAGTCTGTTTCATGTCTCTTTCTTTTCTTTAAAATTAGATGTTAATATGATAATTATTTTTCAATTTCCATTTCTGCGGTAGCCATCTGCTGCAATCCCATCTGTTCGTTTTCCTTCTGCTTCTTCTTTTCTGCATCAATCACCTGGTACGAACCGTATTGGTAAGCCAGCGAGATGCCGAGCCAGCTCAGGGCGTAGAGGATGAGCAGGAAGGTGATGATGAAGACCACGAAGAGGAGTGGGGTGAAATAGCCTGGCACGCCGAGCGGGTCGCCATCCAGTGCCCCCAACTGCGAGTAGAACTGGGCGATGATGAGGATGATGGATGGCAGGGCTGCGATGAAGGTAGCGATGCCCACAATCATGATGCCCAGGAAACCGGTCATGAGGAAACCGCCCAGGTGGCGAAGGATGCGGAGTACCCACTGTCCCTTCTTACGCTTCTCGCCTTTGTTGGCAGAGAGTTGCTTGCGTGGCAGCAGATGCCAGAACGATACCACTGCCATCACCAGGGTGGCTGCGTAAATGATGGTTTGCAGAATGAACGAAGCCATCGGATTCATTACTCCCCAGTCGTGAAGCGACTTGTTGGGCAGGAGAAAGTAGAGCACGATAGCCAGCAATACTGCGAAGGGAGCCTGGGTAGCCCAGGTTTGCTTGATGAACGATTTCGGGTCGGCCGTCATGGCGTAGTAGGATGCTCGCATACAAGCAGTTATGCTGCGCTGCTTAAATAATTCGTTTACTTCCATAGCTATAATGATTTTATACTACTTACTATTTCTTGCTATTTAAAAGTTTCTTCTGAATTCAGAGCAGGTAATGGCGGTGGCGATGGCCACGTTCAGGCTGTCGGCAGTGGCTCTTCCTTCCGGGAAGTTAGGGATGAGCAGTCTGCGGTTCACCTTCTTGGCAAGGGCTGGCGAGATGCCTTTTCCCTCGTTTCCCATCACGATGAGGCCCCGGTTTTCCAGCTGCTGCTGATAGATGTTGTCGCCATCGAGCAGGGTGCCATATACGGGTACATCAGCCGGCAATGACTCTACCAGGCCCAGCAGGTTGCCGTATTCCACCTTCACTCTCGCAATGCTGCCCATCGTGGCCTGTACCACCTTCGGGTTATACACGTCGGCAGTGTCCTGACTGCAATAGATGTGGGTGATGCCAAACCAGTCGGCTATGCGGATGATGGTACCCAGGTTGCCCGGGTCCTGCACGCCATCCAGGGCGAGATTCAGTTCGCTGGTGTTGATATTGGAAAAGCCGAAGTTCTTCTCCTCCGCCTCTTCCTGAGAGTTGTTGGAATCCTGCTTATTGCATCCGGCATCCTGCTTAAACACAGCCAGCACCTGCTGCGGATGCTGCAGGAAGCTCACTTTCTTCAGTTCCTCCTCGGTTACTTCAATCACCTCTGTCAGAGGAGCCAAATGCTTTCCCCTCAGCCATTCGGCGGTGGCCACGATGAGGTCGGCAGGTTGCAGGGCGAGCAGGTCATCTACTACCTTGAAACCTTCCGCCACGAACTTTCCCTCTTTGTTTCTATTCTTCTTCAGTTCGAGCGAACGAATGTATTTGATCTTATTCTTGCTAATCATTTATTGTCGTTTATTGTCATTAATGGATGCAAAGATAACATAAAAAGCAGACAATACAAAATATTTTTCTTAAAACCTTTGGTAGTTTAATAAAAAAAGCATACTTTTGCATTTGATAAGGTGATATTCTGACTTGATATGTTTGAATATTCAAATAAATAACAAATAAAGTATGGAGGAAAGATTATGGCACGACCAATTAGAGAAACCCCAATCCTTTATGGGGATGACGCCAAGAGATTCTTGGCAAATATAGAAAACGTGAAGCCAGCTTCAAAAGAAGAGAAAGAAAGAATTCGTGCTTCTTATGAAGAAATTAAACAGATGGCAGATTTTGTGATGTAAGGAGATGAGAAGGTTAGTAAGATTAGAAAACCTACAGGACATAAAGCCGTTTGATTGTGGTGATAACGATTTAAACGGCTTTTTGGTGGATGATGCTAAGTTCTATTACAAAGAGCTGATAGCCAATACTTTTGTGATGGAAGATGAAACGGAGATTGTGGCATATTTTAGCTTGTTGAATGATAAGATTTCTCAGACTACGGTATCGAAAAATCTTTGGAGAAAACTTAGAAAAACAATGCCGCATCGTAAGCATTTAGGAAGTTATCCTGCTATGAAAATTGGCAGATTGGCAATTTCGAAAAATCATCAAGGTGAAGGAATTGGAACTAAACTAGTATCTGCAATCAAGCAAATGACCGTTAATTCTCAAACTGCAATTTCGGCCTGCCGTTTTTTAACAGTAGATGCCTATAAAGAAGCTCTGCCTTTTTATGAGCGTAACGGTTTTAAGCGATTGGTTAATGAAGATGAGGAAGGTGAATATACCATTCCTATGTATTACGATTTGAAGGAATTAAAGGAATTTTGAAAATACAGAAGATTTCAATACTCGCCCTGCCAGTGATGCTTGTGGGCTGCTCGGCCAGCAAATACGTGCAGGAGGGGGAGTATATATTAAATAAGGTGGAAGTGAAGAGCGACTCTGCAGCGTATGATGCAGGGGCGCTCAAGCAGTATGTGCGCCAGAAAGAGAAGCCTAAACTCTTCTCGCTATTCAATAATCCGTTCAGCAAGAAGCCGGTGGTGTATGATGAACTGCAGGCACAGCTCTCCTGCCGCGACCTGCTCACTGCCATGCAAAACCAGGGATTCATGCATGCCGGGGTGTCGCTCCATACTGAAATCCATGGAGAGGAAAAGACGAACAGAGTGGAGAAGACGGATGGAGTGGAGAAGACGGATAGCACGGCGAACAAGAGCCGAAAAAAGGCACCAAAGGTGGATGTAACCTATATGTTGCATCCCGGAGAGCCATTCCATATCGGCAAGGTGGAGTATGATATAGAGGATAAGAACATCGAGCAGATTCTGAAACTCGATGAGCCTGAAAACCAGAAACTCAAGCCGGGCATGAGATTCACCGTGGATGCACTGGATGCCGAGCGCAAACGCATCGCCAACCTTCTGCTTAATGATGGATACTTCCGGTTCAATAAAGACTTTATCCAGTTTTCTGCCGACACCATCGCCGGACAGAAAGACATTGCCGTTACCCTGAACCTGCTGAAGTACAAGGCCAACAGCAGTGCCCCCGAAACCGACCATCCCCGTTACGAAATACGAAACATCAACTATCTGAGCAACGATAGCGACCGCATTCACCTGCGCCATCGTGTGCTGCTCAATGCCACCGCCATGGAGGAGGGAAAGCCCTACAGCGCCTCTGCCCTGCAGCGAACCTACAATAACTTCGCCCGATTGCAGGCGGTGAAATATACCAATATCAGTTTTAAGGAAGTAGCTGATAGCGGAAAGCTCGACTGCAATATCCAGATCAGCACCAACAAGCCTTCCAACATCTCCTTCCAGCCGGAAGGAACCAATACGGCGGGCGACTTGGGTGCAGCGGCTTCGCTCACCTATACCAACAGAAACCTCTTCAGGGGCAGTGAGCAGCTGAGCATCGAACTGCGTGGTGCCTACGAGGCTATCACCGGACTGGAGGGCTATCAGGACCAGAACTATCAGGAATATTCCGTAGAAGGAAAAGTGGTGTTCCCACGATTCATGGCACCGTTCCTATCGAAGAATTTCAGAAGAAGGCAGACTGCCAACAGCGAGCTTTCCGTGAGCTGGGACCTTCAGAACCGTCCTGAGTTCCATCGCCGGGTATTCTCCACGGCATGGCGCTACCGCTGGACGGAACCTCGCCACCATCTGGCATGGCGATTCGACCTGCTCGACCTCAACTATGTGTATATGCCCTGGATATCAGAGACTTTCAAGCGCGATTACCTGGATGATGCCGACAATAGAAACGCCATTCTGCGATACAACTACGAAGACCTCTTCATCATGAAGATAGGATTCGGATTAACGTATAGCGACGGGGTGGATGCCTTCCGACTCAACGTAGAATCGGCGGGAAACCTGCTGGATGGCTTCTCCCGGGCATTGAGATTCAAGACCAATGCCCATGGGCAGAGCACCTTCCTGAACATCGCCTATGCGCAGTATGCCAAGTTCGATTTCGACTATACCCACCTGTTCCGTTTTGACGACCGCAATGCCCTGGCACTGCATGCCGACCTGGGCGTGGCCTATCCTTACGGCAACAGCACCGTGCTGCCCTTTGAGAAGCGATATTTCTCGGGCGGTGCCAACTCGGTGAGAGGTTGGGGTGTAAGAGAGCTGGGTCCTGGCGGATACAAGGGCAACGATGGGCGCATCGACTTCATCAACCAGACGGGCGACTTGAAGTTCGACTTGAATGCCGAGTATCGCACCTCGCTCTTCTGGAAGTTCGAAGGAGCCCTGTTTGTAGATGCGGGCAACATCTGGACGCTTCGCAACTATGCCGACCAGCCGAACGGCCAGTTCCGTTTTGATAAGTTCTACAAGCAGATAGCCGCCGCCTATGGTATGGGCATCCGCCTGAACTTCGATTACTTCATCCTGCGTTTCGACATGGGCATGAAGGCCATCAATCCTGCCTACGAGAGTGGGGATGAGCATTGGGCGATAATTCATCCAAAGTTCAGCCGCGACTTCGCCTTCCACTTCGCCGTGGGATTGCCGTTCTAAAGCTTGGAATAGCTATTCTAAACTTGGGATAGCCGTTCTAAAGACAGTTAAATTACGGCAATTTGTTCAGTTTGATTTTCCAAGCATTATTCTCCATACTCATCGGCAACTGGAACTCCGCCTCATCCACGAGGTGGGCTTCCTGCCCGATGGTATCCATCTGCAGGAAATTGTGCACGGTGATGCTGGCGATGGCACTTGTTCCATCGTCGCCGAAAGAGATATCGTTGATCTCCACCGTGGCATCCTCCGACTTCGTTCTCAACCTTTCCACATCCGCCTCGTGCACATTGCTGGCAGCATAGCGCAGCCAGGGTTCCGAACTCTTGGTGCAATATTTCAGCGTTTTCGGGAAATGCCAGTTGAAATAGTAGGTGGCAAACGAATCCACATCCGCCTCCAGCTGGTTGTCGTCGCCCTCGTGCGATTGGCAGGCCGAAAGCCCGTAAAGACTTGTAGTTATGGCTGCTACAACGATAGCCGTGCCTAATATCGATTTCTTCATCATGTTTCCTATTTCTTAAAAATTCTATTTATTTCCTTAATTTGGGCACAAAGATAGTAAAAAACTTTGTAATAAGAATCTTTTTTGCTAACTTTGCAGGGAAAATAACAAATAAAATGCTTAGATTTATATCCTTTGGCAGTGGAAGTAGCGGCAACAGTTACTATCTTTACACTGAGACGGATTCGATATTGATAGACGTAGGAGTAGGAATTAGGGCACTCAAGAAGCATTTCCATAACTATGGATTGCGCTTCGAGGATGTGCATCATATCTTCATCACCCATGACCACGCCGACCACGTAAAGTCGGTGGGGAGCTTGAGCACTGACTATCATCTACCAGTATATGCAACCCGCAAGATTCATGTTGGTATCGAGCGCAACTATTGCGTCCGAAAGAAGATTGCGCCCAATCACGTGCACGTCATCGAGAAGGGTGTGCCGCTGAATGTGGGCGAGTTTAAGGTAACCCCGTTTGGTGTGCCGCACGACAGCACCGACAATGTGGGCTATTTTGTGGAGTGCGATGGGGTGACGTTCTGCCTTATCACCGATGTGGGGCACATCACCGAGGAGATGCACGATTTCATCGGCCGTTCCAACTATCTGGTGATAGAGGCGAACCACAGCGAGGAGATGCTCCTGCAGGGGCATTATCCTCAGTATCTCAAGGATCGCATCCTGGGTCCCAATGGCCATTTGAGTAATGTGGCGTGTGGTCAGGCGCTGGCCGATTATGCCTCTCCGGCTCTTCGCCACGTATGGCTCTGCCACCTCAGCGAGGAAAACAACCATCCCGAGTTGGCAAGAAAAACCGTGGAGCAGATTCTGAGAAGCAAGGGCATCGTAGTCGGCAAGGACTTCGAGCTTGAAGTGCTGAGACGGAAGACGCCTAGCGAAATATATAAATTGGTGTAATAAAAGCCAGTCTTCCAAATGCAGAAGACTGGCTTTTATGTTTCTGAGGGGGTGTGTCAAAAGTCCAAGACACACCCTCATCTTTCTAGATTTTATCCAACGCCTGCTTGATATCATCCAGAATATCTTCGGCATCCTCAATACCCACTGAAAGGCGAATCAAATCTGGCGCAACGCCTGCCTCCTTCAACTGCTCGTCAGAAAGCTGGCGATGGGTGTGGCTCGCAGGGTGGAGCACGCAGGTGCGGGCATCAGCCACGTGGGTCACGATGTTGATCATATCCAATGAATCCATAAACTTGATGGCAGTCTCGCGGTCACCCTTCAAGCCGAAGGCTATCACGCCGCAGGTGCCATGAGGCATGTATTTCTGGGCAAGCTCGTAATATTCATCTCCCTTCAGTCCGCTATAGTGAACCCAAGCCACGCGCTCATCGTTCTGCAGGAACTCAGCCACCTTCTGCGCATTCTCACAGTGCTGGCGCATGCGCAGGTGCAGACTCTGCAGGCCCAGGTTCAGGATAAACGAGTTCATTGGTGCTGGGATGGAACCCAGGTCGCGCATCAGCTGAGCCACCAGCTTGGTGGTGTAACCCATCTTGCCGAAGGCCTTCACGTAAGTCAATCCGTGGTAACTCTCGTCCGGAGTGCAGAGACCAGGGAATTTCTCGGCATTCGCCATCCAGTCGAAGTTGCCGCTATCCACAACCACGCCGCCTACCTGCGAAGCGGTACCGTCCATATACTTGGTGGTAGAGTGGGTCACGATGTCGGCACCCCATTCAAAAGGACGGCAGTTGATAGGTGTGGCGAAGGTGTTGTCCACGATGAGAGGCACCCCGTTCTTATGGGCGATGCGTGCAAACTTCTCGATGTCGAGCACGGCGCAGCCAGGGTTGCTGATGGTTTCGCCAAACACCACCTTGGTGTTAGGGCGGAAAGCCTTCTGAATCTCCTCTTCGCTGGCGTTAGGGTTCACGAAGGTGCACTCAATGCCCAGCTTCTTCAGGGTAACGCCGAAGAGGTTGAAGGTGCCGCCATAAATCTCGTTAGAGGTAACGATGTGGTCGCCCGCCTCGCAGATGTTGAACACGGCGTAGAAGTTGGCAGCCTGTCCGCTAGAGGTCAAAACGGCGCCCACGCCACCTTCGAGCTGAGCGATTTTCTTAGCCACGGCATCGTTGGTAGGGTTCTGGAGTCGGGTATAGAAATATCCCTCCTTCTTCAGGTCGAAGAGCATCGCCATCTCCTCAGAGTTGTCATATTTAAATGTAGTACTCTGAATGATAGGCACTTCTATCGGCTCTCCATTCTTTGGTTCATAGCCTCCCTGCACGCAGAGGGAAGCAACACGTAATTTCTTTTCCATTGTCGGTTATTTTTTTGTTTGTATATTGTTACTTTTTTGTTTTTATCTTGATGGTATATTGTTTTTATCTTGATTAATCTATTCCCATCACGCCCTGAAAGGGCAGAAGCTTCATACAATTCATTCTATTTCATACAATTCATTCTACTTCATACAATTCATTCTACTTCATTCTACTTCATGAAGACGAAATAGACGGCAGCGATGAGGCAGACGAATGCCGCAGCATGGTTCCAATGCAGGCTCTCGCCCTGGAAGAGCAGGTTGGCGATGATGGCGAAGACGATGAGCGACACGCACTCTTGAATCACCTTGAGCTGCACCAATGTGAATGGACCGCCGTTGTCGATGAAGCCATAGCGGTTGGCTGGCACCTGGCAGCAGTATTCAAAGAATGCTATCGCCCAACTGAAGATGATGACTCCAAACAGCGGCCAGTGGCTGCTCACGCCCGTTTGCTGCAGCTTGAGATGTCCATACCAAGCCAGCGTCATAAAAATGTTGCTCATTACGAGGAGCAGGATAGTGTATATTCCGTTCATATTCTCTTATATTTTATGAAATTCATTTAAGTCTTACATATATACATATATAATCATTTCCGTCTTGCACATATATAATCATATATAATTAATGTGTAAGTGGCTGCAAAGGTACGTTTTTTCTCTTGAAAATGTATGGAAAAGAAGAAAAATGATAGAAAAATAAAAAAAGTGCCGAAAAAATTTGGTGGTTTCAGAAAAAAGCTGTACCTTTGCAACCGCTTTTGAGAAATAACTCAACTGCTAAATAGATGCACCCTTAGCTCAGTTGGTAGAGCAACTGACTCTTAATCAGTGGGTCTAGGGTTCGAATCCCTAAGGGTGTACAAAATGGAAAGCTCCGAAGAAACCAAGTTTCTTCGGAGCTTTTTTCATAAGCATTGCTTTCAGCGATGCTTCGGAGCTTTTTTCTTGGTATAAAAAGAAGAAGTATTATACCCCGTTAGGCGTCCCGGCGGATTTGAAATCCGCCGTCAAAAAATGTCCTAACCTATTGATGCTCTGCGGATTTGAAATCCGCAGCAAAGGAGTATGCTTTTTCAGCGATGCTTCTTCCTGTTGTAACAAGCATTGCTTTCAGCGATGCTTCTTCCTACACTCAGGGCATTCCCCCTTGATGACGAACGAGATGGAGTGGGGATAGAACCCCTCAGGCAACTCGAAACTCGGAATGCGAATATCCTCCATGCAGAACGAACGATGGCACGATTCGCAATAAAAATGAATATGGCCATCGTGATGGTCGCATTCCCCATCCTCCTCGCACAACTCATAGTTCAACACCCCTCTGCCATCCTCGAACGCATGCACCGCATCGTGTTCCAGAAAGAGCGTGAGAGTGCGGAAGATGCTCGATTTATCCATCGATATCATCTTCTTCTCCAGATCTTTGAGACTCAGCGGATTCTGCTCATCTGCCAAAGCCTTCATCACCAATATACGGTTGGAGGTAGGCTTAATGCCCTTCGCCTCCAGTTTATGAATAATCTCCTCTGTTTCCATTTTTCTTTTCTATTTTCACATTTGATTGCTGCGGATTTCAAATCCGCAGATCCAAAAAAGGTTGGGACATTTTTTAACGGCGGATTTCAAATCCGCCGAGCGCCTGGCGGGCTTCACCGAGTCTCCCGCTAGGCATCTCCTTCAAGTCTCCCGTTAGGCGTCCCGCCGGATTTGGAATCCGGCGTCAAAAAATGTTCGACCTCTTAAAACCGGGGGATTTGCAATCCCCCATCTCCATCCACAATACCACAGCATTTTTATCCTCTAGAGAATCTGAAGCTTTGCTCCAAACGACAGTCCGAATACATCCCAGAAATTGGCATTTCCATTGCGGTAGAATCGCATGAAGTAGATATCATTCGTGCTCAACTCATAGAACATCGTGATACTCTTCACACGCTTGCGCCTGTTGTTCGGAATCTTGTAGGTGAAGCGCTCGCCAAATCCAACGTTCGGTCGAACCCTCGTAGAAAACGGATAATATCCGCTCTCATATTTCGTAGGCTGCTTCGTCCAGAAGTCGTGACCCAGCACCGTGTTCAGATACAGCGTGCACTCCAATGGCTCAAACTGCCATCCCTTGCCCAGATCCCTGCGCCAGGGAATAAAGTTCTCCTTCAGCGTAATCGTACACTTCACGGCATCCGAATCATATTTCGGAATAATTCCGAAGAGCAGATGCGTCTCCCACTGCCTTCTCTTGCCGTAATCCCAGCCGATACCCACCGAGATGATACCCATGTTGCCGCAAGTTTGAATCACCGACTGGGTAGGCATCAGCACATCCCAGTGCTTGCGATAGCGGATGATTCGCCTGTCATATCGGGTCAGCGAATCCTCCGGAGAAGTCACGTCCGTCAGCTCCGTCAGCTTCAGCGTATCCAAAGCCATCTCTTCCGAAGCCATCACTTCCGAAGCCATCTCTTCCTTTGCCATCACTTCCCCCGCCATACCGTTAGCCAGCAATAGGCAAGAAACCAGGCAGAATTTCAATCCCCCTTTTCTCAAATAATTATATCTAGAAATCGATAATCTCATAATGGTAATCGTTTGGAGTGATAGTGAATATGTAATATTGGCGGAAGGAACTGCTGGCTGCCATATAGAAGATGGTGCCGTCGCCATACAAATCCTCCTGCTTCGTGTGATGCCCATGCCCGTCCAGGCAGAACATCAAGCCAGGAAACTGGTGAATGTAATAGTTGAACACCTTCGCCACATTGTTGTTAAACTGCTCGGAGTAGGGAGCTGCATGCATGCACATCACGGTGCGGTCGAAATCGGTGGAATCGGCAGAACGTTCCGCCTCCATGAAGTCGAAGTTAGGCACCGGGCGCGAGTAATCGTACTCGATGGCATTGGTATTGAGGCATACGAACTTCACCCTTCCGGCGATGAAACTGAAATCTGGGTTTCCGAAGATGACCTCATACGACTGGTTGCCCGTTCCCAGACAGTCGTGGTTGCCCAGCAGTACCACCGAAGGCATCTGCAGTTTCTGCAATCTGTTGCGAGTCCATTTCATCTCTCTAGTAGCCCCGAAGTCAGAGATGTCACCGCAATGAATCACGAAGTCGATGCTATCCTTTCGGCGGTTGATATCGTTCACCTCGGCCTTCAGGTCGTCGAGCCATTGGTGGCTATCGCTGATTACGGCAAATCGGATGGTATCCTTGCTCTTCACCGCCTGTTCAATCTTTCTTATATTCTTGGCATTTACGTCGGTTTCGCCGTTCACCCTCACATCGTAGGGGTGCACGTCGAACACGGTATCGCATGCCCCCAGCATCATCATACACGAGATGCCGCAGAGGCAGGTGCCCAAGGCGTGACGTTTATTGAGTAGATATTTCTTCATATAGTATTTCCTTTCTTAAAGATGCATTATCTAAAAGAAGCTTTTCTTAAAGAAGCCTTTCTTAAAGATACATGAGTTTATTACCTTAATTTATTGAAATCAAGTGCAAAGTTAGCAAAAAAACTTGAATTACCTAAATCGTTTTCTCATTAAAACTACTTTTTCGGAGAAAATGAACAGAAAATCACTATTATTGGGGATGGGGGAGAAAGGAAGTTAGTGATAAAAACTAAGATAGATAGCGATGCTAACTAAGATGGATAGAGGTGAGAACTAAGATAGATTTCGATGAGAACAAAGCGAAGGATAATAGAGATGAAGAGATGAAGAAACGAAAAAAAGGTGTGTCAAGTCCACCTTTCAGTGAACTGACACACCTTTCTTCTAGAGATTTACATGGCCGCCGTCGCTTCCTGTACCTTCAGAACCGCTGCCTTCTGAGCCGGTTCCCTCAGAACCCGTACCCTGCGAACCGCTGCCGCCAGCGTTATCACCGCCCTGGCTGGTATTGCTGCCTGCGTTACCACCGCCACCACTGTTACCACCATTGCCGTCATCGGTGTCGTTCTTGTCAGAAGAAGTCACCTGCTTCACCACCTTACCGTTTCGGTCGTAGCAAGTAATGTTGACGCTAGTCTTGGCGAGCTCCTCCCTGATTTCGGAGTTTGGCACGAAGATGATGTAGCGGCGGTTGATGAGCGAAGAGCTCACCTTGTTCACATCCTCCACGGCGGTAGAGTTCAGACCGAATCGGAGTGAACCGAGACCCGGCACTGCCACAGAGTGACCCTCGGTGGCCCATGCGGTGATTACCGCTCCGATGGCACCCCAGGCAGCGTTGATCACCTGCTTGGCGAGTCCGCTGCGCACGGCAGCCTCCTCGATAACCTTACTCTGGGTAAGCTGACCGTAGAGGTCTGCCTGCATAACGTATGCCCACTTCTGCTTACCCTTCTCAAAAGCGACGTTGCGCTCGATAGCTTTTACTTTAATACCCATAATTCAATAGTTTTTTTAGTGAATAATTTAGTTTCCTAACTTGATGAGCCTTAATGGCTTACCCTGTTTCTACATGTACTGCATGCAACTCGTAACTCCGAGTGAAGTACAGAGTGCAGTGAGCACCGTGACGATGACTTGCAGAATCGTCTTCCAAGTTTCCTTTTTCATTTCTTTTTTCCTTTCCTTTTTAGTGAATAATTTAGTTTCTCTCGGGCATCCTTCCTGGGCAGGGGTATGATACACCTGTTCGTCAGCGAGCCCCATCAATGAATTTCATTGACGATGCAAAGATACAACATTTTTCGCCGAAAAACAATAGTTGTCCCGGCAGTTGAATCGGCTTGTCCCGGCAGTTGTGAAAAAGCGGTTCTTGCAGCTGTGAAGAAGCGGTTCCGGCAGCTGGTTTTTCCTACGTCCCGACGTAGGAAATATTACGTGGCGACGCAGGAATTGCTACGTGGCGACGTAGGAA
>UMFK01051470.1_pt1 | contig 13355 bp, 10 predicted proteins | sample 1964981 | NCBI WGS metagenome assembly UMFK01 (sample SAMEA4836043, study PRJEB28245) | human gut metagenome | biome: gut microbiome; material: fecal sample | place: Denmark | collected 2008
CACGGATTCCGATGGTGACAGCAGCTCTTTTGCAGCGCGGCATGTCAGAAGAAGACATGGTTTTCATTATGGGGAAAAGCTGGATTTTGTATTTAATGGAAATACTTCCATAAGTGAGGCAATTCTTACTTATGGTTTGCATAATCGAGGGGAATACTCTATAATCGTAAGTAAAAGAAGCAGAAGTAACAGCTTAGCCATGCCCATTCATAAGCTGCCGGATTGTACAGATTGACTGACAAATATACGTGTTTTCCGGCAGCTTATTTCATGTCGGGCGTCCGCCCTATAGAAATGATTGTATAAGCAGCCCTTAGTGAGCAAGCTCCCACGGTCATTTTGCACAATCATTTCTGCATGGCTGAACTGTTATAAGCAGAATGCTGCACTTCGGAATATAGGGTAATTTCCGATTGGGGAAGAGCCGGAAATGGAGGGAAGGTATGAATTTACAGGAAGCAAAGGACAAGCTGCACAAGGCAGGCCAGGAGCAGGTTTTAAGATATTATGAGGAGCTTTCCGGAGAACAGAAGGAAGCACTGCTGAAGCAGATTGAGGATACGGATTTTTCAATTCTGGATGCCGTGAAGGATGGAAAGAAGGAGCCGCAGAAGGGTGTGATTACTCCCCTTGCAGCCATGCAGCTTAAGGAGATCGAAGAGAAAAAGACGCAGTTTGGGGAAACCGGTTTACAGGCGATCCGTGAGGGAAAGGTTGGTGCGGTGCTTCTTGCCGGCGGAATGGGAACCCGGCTTGGATCCGACAATCCGAAGGGAATGTTTAATATCGGTCTTACAAAGGAGGTATATATTTTCCAGCGTCTCATTGAAAACCTGATGGATGTCGTGAAGGAAGCTGGGGTATTCATTCCGCTTTATATTATGACAAGTGACAAGAATCATCAGGCAACGACTGCATTTTTGAAGGAGCATGATTACTTCGGCTATGCAGCGGAGCATATCACCTTCTTTATGCAGGAGATGGCACCGGCAACCGATTATGAGGGCAAGGTTTATCTTGAAGAAAAGTGGAAGATGTCCACATCTCCGAACGGGAATGGTGGCTGGTATCTGTCCATGCATAAATGGGGCATTGCACAGAAAGCGATGGAGGATGGCGTGGAATGGCTGAACATTTTCGCAGTAGATAACGTGTTGCAGCGGATTGCCGATCCGGTTTTCGTGGGTGCAGTTCTGGAGAAGCAGTGCGTAGCCGGCTCGAAAGTGGTAAAGAAGGTAACCCCGGACGAGAAGGTTGGTGTAATGTGCTTAGAGGATGGCAGACCGTCTATTGTAGAATACTATGAACTGACGGAGGAAATGCGTGACGCGAAGGATGCGGCAGGCGATCCGGCCTACAACTTCGGTGTGATTCTGAATTACCTGTTCCGGATTTCGGAGCTTGAGAAGATCCGTGAGAAGAATCTTCCCCTGCACGTGGTAGAAAAGAAGATTCCTTATTTAGATGAGCGGGGGAAAAAGGTGAAGCCGGAGGCTCCCAACGGATATAAATTTGAACAGCTTGTGCTGGATATGATTCATGAAATGGAAAACTGCCTGCCGTTTGAGGTAGAGCGCAGTAAAGAGTTTGCACCCATCAAAAATGCAACCGGTGTGGATTCCGTAGAGAGCGCAAGAGAGCTGTGTAAATTAAATGGAATTGAGCTATAATTACCAGGACATAAGAATGCAGAGCTGTTTCCGGACAGTTACAGTTCACACAGCTGCCAGACAACATTTTGACAGATAAGAGCAACATTTCTGTATTGTGAAACTGTTCCGGGAGGCATATAATGAACCCATAGGTTACAGTTCACACAGCAGCCAGTGACAGCTTTGATGGTGGAACGAGGTACGGGTGAGCAGTAACGTCCATAGAAAGCAAAACCAGGTCTTGCAAGAAGACTTTTGGTATTACAGGGAAACAAGTCCTTAAGGAAAGTGAGGAGAGAAAGATGTCAATTTTAGTAACCGGAGGAGCCGGCTATATCGGAAGTCATACTGTGGTGGAGCTTCAGAATGCCGGATATGAAGTGGTTGTTGTGGATAACTTAAGCAATTCCAGCAGGGAAAGTTTAAAAAGAGTGGAGAAGATTACCGGGAAGCCGGTTACCTTCTATGAAGCAGACATTCTTGACCGTGAGGCACTGAACAGGATTTTTGAAAAAGAGAGCATTGAGTCCTGTATTCATTTCGCAGGTCTTAAGGCTGTTGGGGAATCCGTGCAGAAGCCCTGGGAATATTATGAGAATAACATTGCTGGAACACTGACGCTTGTAGATGTAATGCGTAAGCATGGCGTGAAGAACATTATCTTTTCCTCTTCCGCAACTGTATACGGAGATCCTGCAGTGATCCCGATTACCGAAGAGTGTCCGAAGGGACAGTGTACCAATCCATACGGTTGGACGAAGTCCATGTTAGAGCAGATCCTTACCGATATGCAGAAGGCAGATCCGGAATGGAATGTGATTCTGTTAAGATATTTTAATCCGATTGGAGCACATAAGAGCGGACTGATCGGGGAGAATCCGAATGGTATTCCGAATAACCTGATGCCGTATGTAACACAGGTTGCGGTTGGTAAGCTGAAAGAGCTTGGTGTATTTGGCAATGATTATGATACCCCGGACGGAACCGGAGTCCGCGACTACATTCATGTTGTCGATCTTGCCATCGGTCATGTGAAGGCAATTAAGAAGCTTGATGAGAAGGTCGGACTGGCAATTTACAATCTGGGAACCGGAAAGGGCTACAGCGTTCTTGATATCGTGAAGAACTTCGAGGCTGCTACCGGTGTGAAGATCCCTTATGTGATTAAACCGCGTCGTGCCGGAGATATTGCCACATGCTATTCCAATGCGGATAAGGCAAAGAGAGAACTGGGATGGGAAGCACAGTATGATATTAAGGAAATGTGTGAGGATTCCTGGAGATGGCAGAGCATGAATCCCAATGGATATGCGGATGCAAAGTGATTTAATATGACATGATGAAGCTGTTCTTAATAGTATTATGGAATGCTTATGAATATAAAAAGGACCCGTAAGGATCCTTTTTTTATTGGAAATTCTTATAAAGGTCTTTTAAGCCACATAGCAGTACATGAAGATGAAGTGACAGAAGCTCCCGGCCATGACGAAGAGGTGGAAAATTTCGTGGGAGCCGAAGAACTCATGCTTTTCATTGAATAAGGGGAGCTTTAAGGCGTAAATCACACCGCCGATGGTGTAGATGATGCCACCGGCAAGCAGCCAGAGGAAGGCAGCAGTGGGAAGTACCTGAAGGAGTGGACCGAATACGGCAACACAGGCCCAGCCCATGGCAATATAAATGACAGAGGAAAACCATTTCGGACAGGTGATCCAGCAGGCTTTCAGGATCATGCCGAACAGGGCAAGACCCCAGATGACGGCAAGCAGGGTGTAACCAAGCTTCCCGCCAAGGACAGTCAGGCAGACCGGGGTATAGGAACCGGCGATCAGTATAAAAATCATCATGTGATCAATCTTACGGAAGATGCGTAAGGGGCGCCCGGACAGGTTCAAGGAGTGGTAGGTTGCACTTGCTCCATATAAAAGGATCATGCTCACGCAGAAAATACTGAGTGCGATAATGGATTCCCGGCCTGCATAGAGCGCTGCCTTGGTTAATAACGGAGCAGCAGCAAAGGCTGCCAGTAACATTGCTATAAAATGGGTAAGAGCACTGCCGGGCTCACGAATTGTAATTTGCATAAGAAAACCTCCTTTAAATAACAATACGTAGTATTTAAAACTACATTAGGAATAAGTAAATACTACTACATAAGATATGCAGTGTCAATCATTTTATTCACAAACAATCTGGAGGTTTTATTCGCAAACGATCGGAGGTATTCCAAATTGCTTTTTGCCCAAATTTACATTCAGATGAATAACGATTTTGTGACAATCCGGCAGCTTATGAATGGCCATGGCTGAACTGTTACAAATCTGATTTTAATCTTCTTCAATGACCTGAATTTCCAGATAATCAAAATCAATATGCTCAATGAAGCTGTCCTGTGTAAAACGTGTTTTGGAATGGCGTTTAAAGTCCCTGATATTGAGGTCCAGCCAGATGGGACGGGTGAGATCCAGCTCATAGCAGGCCTCATCCAGTGCCTGAAATACCTTATGGGTACGGGTATCCTCCTGATCGTTGCAGATCACCACGTCTTTGAGTAAATGATTTTCTTTAAATATTTTAGCCCATAAACGAAACATTTCAGGATCTCCTTATATAATCTTGACAGTATCTGTTTAAAAATTCTCTTCCCTGTTCTGAATGGCTGTGGTCTACCACTGATTCCAGGTAAGCAGAACCAGTGTGATGAGAATGACAAAGGCAAGCACCAGATATTCCAATATGGCTGCACAGATCTGATGTACCCTGCTTTCCATACGGGAACGGTCGCAGAACTGGATCAGTCCGATGACGGAGAACAGAAGTCCGACCACCACATAGCGGAAGTTGGCACTGCAGGTATAAGGGTACTTGATGATAAAAGCAATAAAGGTCAGTACAACGAGAACGTAACCAACCAGCAGGAACACGCCAAGCTCACGATTTCCTTTGCGGATTTCCCGGATTGCCATAAGGATGTTGATGATAAATAATAAAATACCGAGCGTCGCTGCAAGAATCAGGGCAGCACGGCAGCATTGTAAAAGGAAATCGGATAATTCCGGACGGACTTCATCGAAGATGGAGGTTCGGAACAGAATCTGCCAGGTGTTGCAGATGGTATTTCCGTTGATGGTATGGAACGGATAAGCAAGCTCCGCAGAGGCAGGAAGTCCGAAGATCTGCCAGTAGGAGAATTTACCGATATACTGCTCGGATTCCGGAGGCAGAATCGGTACGCCCGGATTGGTATTGTAGAAAACGAGGTTCCGGATGACCCAGGAAAGACCGATTCCGGCAGTCAGAACGCCGAAAATGGCAAATTCACGGATGGATTTCCAGACACGTCCGGCTTTGCACTCTTTCACAAAATGCATCAGGAAAACGGCCGCCAGAGGGAATGCCATCACGGCAACATTTAATTTGGTAATCATTCCAAAGCCTAACGATAAGGCAATAAGAATGAGATTTTTCAGAGATTTATGCTCCATCCAGCACAGGGCAAAGTAGAAGCAGGTAAAGGTAAGCAGTGTCGATAACATATCGTTATTGACACTTGCAGACATATAGATCATGCCGGGATGAAAGGTGAGCAGTGCCATGGCAGGCACCATACAGGTATCGGAGCATTTGATTTTCTTTAAAATGCCATATCCGACGGTAAGACACAGGCTGGAATATAAAAGGGTCAGAGCCTGGATGTTTTCAAACGCCAGACGGTCACCGGCACCAAACAGCATCTGCAGATCAATGAACAGGCAGGAAAGGATGTGGTGAAAGGGCGGATGATAATAGGAAAACAGCTTATACGGGCTGAAATCCGGAAGATGTCCGAACTTACACAGGTATTCGATGTAGCCAAGGTGGCCGGGATTAATCAGATCATCCGACAATCCGGAGAAGTATCCTTCGTCATGCTGGCGGTCAACCACGCCGGTACAGATCACATAATAGCTCCGCAGAATTACGCCGCCGGTAATCAGCAGAAATACCTTATCGTCTGTGGTAAGGTGTTTTTTCTTTGTCATGAAAAAGCACCCTGCCAGATAAAGAAGCAGGATTACAACAAACATGCCGGTCTTATACTCATGGGATAGGGCAGCAAGAGAAGGGGCTGCCTGCATGAATACGGTATACAGAAAGAAAATGCCAATTAGGATGGCGGTACGGTATTGCTCTGCTTTTTTGAAAAAGGTAGCTGCTTTTGTATTCATAAATCATTCCTCACTCTATGATTACTATTTGGTTCCTGTATCATAACAGAAAGTTTTTTTTATTATGCAATAGATCGTCATTGCTGTCAAATTTCATTCCAAACCTATTGAGCTCCATGGACGGATGTGCTAAACTGCTATATAAGAAAGCTATAACTAGCAGGAAGGGAGATGGAAATGGAAAAGAAGGTATTATTTCAAAGAATGAAGGGATTGCTTGCACTTGTGCTTGCATTTACGATGATGTTTGGAACGGGCATGACGGTGCTGGCGGATGAAGCTAAAATTGATTTTGAAAAAATTAATGTAGGTGACAACATTCATGGAGGAACAACACTTTATCATTCTTATAAGTATAGTGGAGACATAGTTGTCTATATATATGATGATAAGAATGAGGATAAAATTGAGGAGGATTTCAACAACCAGACGAAATCTCCTTGGCCGGGGCCGAAATATAGTGTCAAGACTCTAGAGAACTCTGCTGGATCATTTACACCCCCTGTATATGTATCAGTAACACTACCTGCTGGGTATACATATTCTGTTAAGAAAGCAGCGGGGGGAAATACTTTTTGGATGGTGAGATATCCTCTGAAATCAAATGAAGAAGTGCAGCCGGTGCAGCCGGCGCAGCTCGTAGCAAGCCACGAGCACAGCTTCCAATGGGTGGAAACGCTGGAAGCAACACTTGAGAGCGACGGTCTGATGCAGCATAGGTGCGAATGCGGAGCGGTAGATGATGAATACCCGATATCAGCTTCACTTGTTTATTTCCATAAATATTGCGGGGCAATACAGAATGCACCGCAGAATGCACTTGTGGAATGGAATTCGGATCCGTTCCGCTGCTATACCAGAAGAATGATGGAAGAGCTTGCGAAGAGACCGGATGTATCATTAAAGACGACCTTTACCGATACGGACGGAAGCAGAAAGAGCTTTACGATCCCGGCAGGACAGGCACCGGCAGACAGTGAGCTGTTTTATGGATTTACCTATCTTGGCAATCTGTATGGATGGAACTAACCCTTTTCCCTGAACGGAACAGCCTGAAAACAGAATAAACAAATATGAGGACGAAAAGAACAGTGGAGAAGCAGTGGAAATCTTTGGTTGGTATGGCAGGAGTTGTAATAGCAAGCATTTTGTGTTCGATGCTGCTCCTTATGATAACCGGATGGATTCCGAAGAGCATGATCAGGGAGTCCTGCGTGGAGAGCGGGGCTTACTTTGAAGAGCACGAGCTGTTTCCTCTATTACTGGAGGGACAGTTTAATACCAGACAGGATAATTATGCAGATTGTATTCTTGTGAATATTTTATATCATATCGATAAGAAGGATCTGCTGCGTTCCCTGATAAAAGCTTCCTATTATAATCCGGAGCTTCAGTCAGTGGAGGTAAGCCTTGCCGAAAGCCTCGCAAGTGATAAAACACCTGACGTTGATTATTTCCGCTACTGGCACGGAGGAATGGTTCTTCTTCGTCCTCTTTTTGTGTTTACGGGAATACGCGGAGCGAGAATCATACTGGGAGTCGTGCTGTTACTGCTTACTCTTACGGTGATCGCACTCATGTGGAAGCAAAAGGCAAAAACACTGGCGGTCTGCTATTTTCTGGGAAATGTCATTGTTCAGACCTGGATGTGTGCATTCAGTATAGAATATATTACAACCTTTCTTCTGATGAATATTTTTCTGATTCTTTTGCTGCTTTGGTTTCCACACAGAACCGATACCGGCTCCTTTTACCGGAGAGTATACGCAATTCTGTGCGCTTCCGGTGTGTGGACCTGCTTTTTTGACTTTCTGACAACAGAGACACTGACGGTGACCATGCCGATTTTACTGCTGCTTGTCCTGCGTTATCAGGCAGGAGAGCTGGAAAGCGTCCGGCAGGAAAGCAGACGTCTGCTCTGTGGACTGCTCTGCTGGGGAAGCTCTTATGCCATTATGTTTATTACCAAGTGGCTTCTTGCTGTGGTGGTGCTTGGCAGGAAGGCATTTGGAGAGGCAATGAAGGCAGCGGGAGAACGGATCGGAGGAGCGGTATATCTTGGCAATACGAATCTTGATCCGGAGGCATCCGGAATGCAGCGGTTTCTGGGAGCGGTCATCCGTAACCAGGGCAGCCTGTTTCCTTTCCGTAATACGATGGGAATGGGAGCAGCCGCAATCAGCTTTCTTGCGGTGCTGTTTGTCTGTCTGGCATTAATTTATCTTTTCCGGTCAAAACAGTTTGACGGACGCCTGTTGTTACTGATCCTGATGATTGGTGCAGTGCCGTATCTGCGCTATATAGTGCTTGAAAATCATGCTTATCTGCATTACTTCTTTACATACCGTGCACAGCTTGTAACCGTTACAGGGGTGCTGTTCGTTACGTATGAGCTGGGAATCCGGAATATTCTGAGAAAGAAAAAATAGTGTTATTCCGTTAAATCAGAGAAGGAGACGCGCTGCACATGGAATTGACGATTCTGATGCCATGCCTGAATGAAGAAAACACAATTGAAGGCTGTGTAAGACAGGCAGTTTCTTTCCTGCACGATTACCATATTGATGGAGAGGTGCTGGTTATTGATAATGGAAGTACTGATGCTTCAGCAAAGAGAGCATTACATGCCGGAGCGAAGGTACTGTCCTGTGACCGGAAGGGCTACGGCAACGCCCTGGGATTTGGACTAAAGCACTCAGCCGGTAAATATGTGATCATGGCAGATTGTGATTGCAGTTATTCCTTTGAAGAGCTGCAGCCGTTTCTCGATAAATTAAGAGCGGGTGCGGATATGGTAATCGGAGATCGCTTTGCTTACCCGATGGAGAAGGGGGCAATGGGCTTTGCCCATAAATATATCGGAGTGCCTGTCTTATCTTTTATTGGAAGGTGCTGTTTCCGAACGGATGTGAGGGATTTTCATTGTGGCGTACGTGCAGTGAACAGGGATTGTTTCCTGAGACTCGGATGCCGGTGTGAGGGGATGGAATTCGCTACGGAAATGATAGGAAGGGCTGCCGTGCAGGGACAGAACATCTGTCAGGTTCCGGTACGCTTCTATAAGGATCAAAGAGGGCACCGCTCTCATTTGAGGTCGGTACGGGATGGCCTGCGCCACTTAAAGCTTATGTGGAAATTGTTACGGGTATCATATCATGAAAGGGCTTTACGATCCCGGTAATCTGTACGGATGGAATCAGGCACTGGAGGGGGACGAAATATCAGGATAAGAGAAACCGCTGTGGAAAACTACAGCGGCTTTATTTATTGCTTTGTTTTTCCGGGGGATCATGTTAAGATAAATAAGTGACAGATCAGAGTACTGCGTAAGAGAAAAAGGACGCAGGAGATTAATGTGGGATAGCAATTATGAGGATAATACAAAGGCTTATTTTTGGAACACCGGAAGAAAAATGGAAGAATGGTTGTGGAATTCTCTTTCTGATTTTGGGAATTCTTTCCTTTTTTGTATGTCTGCTTCAGGCATTCGGACAGGATATCTGGTTTGATGAAGTATTTTCCGTGAATTTTATACAACATAGTTATAGGGAAATTGCTGCCCTTACCGGGAAGGATGTGCATCCGCCACTTTATTACTGGTATTTGAAGCTCTTTCATGATATTGGAAAGGTACTGGTTCCGGCGGCTTCCTCGATCGTACTGTGCAAGCTTGCATCAATGCTTCCCTTTGTGGGAATCTTCGTTTATACACTGACAGCGATCCGGAAGAACTTCGGACTGCATGTTGCGGGGCTGTTCTGGTTCCTGATAATGACGATGCCGCAGATCTCCAACTATACGGTGGAGATCCGGATGTATTCCCTGGCATTGTTTTTTATTACGGCTGCTTTCGTACATAGTTGTGAACTGGTTCGTGCATTTCCTGCGCAAGAAGTATCTGAAGCAGAGAGAACAGCAGAACCGGGAGTGGCTGCAGGAACAGAAGAGACAGCAGAACCGGAAGCAGCAGGATCAGAAGTAACTTCCGGAGCAGTTTTGACATCAGGATCCGTTACGGGAGAAAATGGATTGATAAAATGGTGGAAGAAAAATAAACACTGGCTTCTGTTCTGGGGTTATGGAATCCTCACGGCATATACCCAGTATTATGCCTGCGTAGCGGTGATTGCGATTTATATTGCGGTGTTCATATTCTACGCTGTTATGGCGCATAAAAACAAAACAGGAAAATCTGTTTTTGAAAAGGTACAGATAAATCAGGAACAGGTAGAAAACCGAAAAACAATACAGAACGAAGCAGCAATACAGAACGAAGCAGCAATACAGAGCAAAGCAGCAATAAAGGAACAAAACAGGATATGCGCCCGGAATGGTATAGGGAAGGTTCTGCTTTGTGCCGGATTATCCGTGCTTGCTTATCTTCCGTGGCTGCCGTTCTTTTTTTCGCAGGTACGGACGGTAAGCAGCAGCTATTGGATTCAGCCGCTCACCTGGAAAAGTATTTTCGGATGCATGAAATATATTTTCCTGCCGGTTTCCTATGCGGTAAAGAAGAATTACGTGCTGGCCTGTGTGATGATTTTGCTCTTTGGTGCAGCCTTCCTGTATTCCTTCCTTATGAAAAGAAAGGATGCAAGGGGACGCTTCTTTCTGCTTACCGGATTATGGATTGCGGTATTTACCACACTGATTGGATTTGTATGCTCGATTCTGAATCGTCCAATCTTCGTATACCGGTATCTCATCCCCTGCCTTGGAGCTATGTGGCTTGTGGCAGCAGTTGTGCTGTGGGATTTTATAGAGAAAAACTGGGGCATTCTGTTATTCGTGCCGTTTCTTCTTTCGGGATATTCGAATATGCAGGGCTTTTATGGAGAAGAGAATAAGAAGATCGCAGAGATGAAAGCAACGCAGAGCTTTCTTGCAGATTTTCCAAAGGATGCTGTGGTACTTTGCAACTTCAATCATGTGCAGGCCGTGACAGCCTGTTATCTGAAGGATTCAAATGAGATCTGGCTGTATGGAAGCAATCCGGAAGACCTGATTGCAGAGCTGCTTCCACAGTGCCGGGGACTTGAGGATACCACAGAGCTTTCGCAGCTTGTGAAGGAAAGGGATGTTTATTTCTTCGGCAGCTTCAACAGCAGGGAGGAGCTGTTGAAGGAATGGGAGACCGAAGGGATTGCCTATACCGAAGAAGGAACCTATCTGCTGGAGAGGTATTATTTTAATGTTTACCATTTGGTAACAAATCAGAGTCATGTTGACCCTTGACGGAATATGATGAAGAATTTTTGACCTACGTTTATTTTAAGGGAAAAGGAATTTACATGAAAAGAATCAAAGCATTTATAGTAGAAAATAAATTATTCAGCCTGTTTTTCTTAGGGATGGCAGTCTATTATGCAGTCAGCATGTTTGCAATCAAACCATGGTATGATGAGCTGTATACCTACTATTCCTTTATTTCAAGGGGACCGGTTTATGCGGCAATTCACTGGCCGGTGCCAAATAATCATGTCTTTTATTCGGTGCTGTCAGCGTTTCTTGATTATCTGGGAAATCCCTATATCGGACTTCGTGGTGTTTCATTTCTCATGTCCTGTGCCAATATGCTTCTTTTGTATCAGTTTGCGAAGAAATTCCTGAACCGGTTCTTTTCCGCAGGGGTGGTATTCCTGTATGTGGCAGTCTGGCAGGTCAACAATCTTTCGGTGCAGGGACGCGGCTATACACTTGCGGCAACCTGTTATCTGCTTGCCCTGTTAAGTCTTTTTAAGATCTGTAAGGAGCAGGCGCGGAGGAGAGATTATATCCTTTATGCCCTTTCCCTGACAGGGGGACTGTATACGCTGGTAAGCTCGACCTTCTGGGTTATTCCGGTCTGTATCACGGGTGGAATTACCCTTCTTTTTATGAAAAAGTATAAAACACTGTGGAAGCTGATTGCCGCTTCCGTAGTGGCAGCGGGCCTGACGGTTTTGCTATATGCGGTGATCTGGCTTGCAATCGGATCGAACCTCATGTCGAAGGATCCGGCCGGCATTTATTATGGAATTTATCAGGTAAAAATCATTCTGAAAACGCCGTTTGAAGCATTGCGGACCGGCATGGAATATATGCTGGCGACTCCGTACATTCAAGGGGATGAGCGAAGCTACATCGTGAAGGAGCTGTTCCATTATCTTACGGGTGTGTTTAATCTGTTCTATGCAGGATTTGGCGCGGCACTTGTGGCGATCCTTGCCATCGGGGGTGCGCTTGCCGTCGTGAGTGCATGCTTTTCCCGTAAAAAGGATGAGACTTCATGGTTCTTCCACGTCTATCTGGCGGTATCCACAGTGATGGTTCCGGTGATGCTGGTGATTCAGAGTGTGCAGCCGTATTACAGGGTATTTTCCTTCCTTGCCGTTCCGGTCAGCCTGATGCTGGTGTGGCTGCTGAAGCTTCTGGTGGAGAGAGTATTCCGATTTTCGGAAGGGGAGATGGTTATTGCTGGGAAGTACTGCTGTTTACTGCTTTTGGGGTTTGCGATGTTTGAGCTTTGTGGATCCTCGTATCATTCCCAGTATGCGGAGCGTGAAACAGAAATCGCTGATATTTTCCGGGGACATACGGAGAATCTGCAGACCTGCTTTCCGGTAGATGATTATCAGAAGTATGTGCTGAAATTTTATTATGACAGGGAACCGGCAGAGGTGACAGTTACGGATGCGCAGTGTATCCTCATTCCGAAGGAAATCTATGACGAAACGAAGGAAATTCCGCAATGGCCGACGCTTTATGGCTATGGAGCAGTGGATACGGTTTATATTAAGGATCATTTTACGCAGGTTAACGAAAGTGAGCATTATGAACTCTATATCCGGAAGGAATAGAAGAAATTCGTCGATAAGTTTATTATGAAAAATGTATAAAAAGTTTATAAAAACATGCATTTTCCTGTGAAAATATGCTATGATATAAGTGGAGTATGGGGACTCCCGAAGAGGGAGAGGAAGGGTTGCTTATGGATATTATCACAGGACGTGACGGAGATGTGGATAACTGGAAAGAGGTTATTCTTATTTATAGTTCGGCTCTGAAACAGATTGGTACGAAGCTGGAGATTCTGAATGATGAATTTCAGCACGTACACAGCTATAATCCGATTGAACATATCAAATCCCGGATTAAGACCGCGGAGAGTATCGTTAAGAAATTAAGGCGGTATGGCTATGAATCGACGATTTCCAATATGGTGGAATACATTAATGATATTGCGGGGATCCGCGTGATCTGTTCGTTCATGTCTGATATTTACCGTATTGCCGATATGATCAGTAACCAGAGAGACATTAAGGTGATTTCGGTGAAGGACTATCTGAAGAATCCGAAGCCGAGCGGCTATCGCAGTTATCATATGATTGTGACGGTTCCGGTATATTTGTCAGACAGGATTGTGGATACGAAGGTGGAGATCCAGATCCGTACAGTAGCGATGGATTTCTGGGCAAGCTTAGAGCATAAGATTCATTATAAGTTCGAAGGAAAT
>UMFK01000391.1_pt1 | contig 13232 bp, 9 predicted proteins | sample 1964981 | NCBI WGS metagenome assembly UMFK01 (sample SAMEA4836043, study PRJEB28245) | human gut metagenome | biome: gut microbiome; material: fecal sample | place: Denmark | collected 2008
ATCGGCCAGCTTTTTCTCTCTGCGATGATCCGGTCATATTCCACGGTACTGTATTTTTTTACAATCTCCAGAATCTCGTCTTCCACACTGCCGTCACAATAATAATCCTCTCCGGGATACTTATCCAGATTCAGTGTTACTTTGCCGATGGTCTCTGTCATTCTTTATTTCTCCTCCGCATCCCACACTTTCGTGTTGGAATCCATATCATAATAGCCTACGGTGTTTTTATCGGATACTACTGTAATATTCAGGGCATCATACAGTCTGTGATAGACCTCAAAGGTATCCTGATTGTACCCCGTCACTCCCAGAGACAGCAGATATTCTCCGCCCTGCAGATTCATCTTCTGTGTAAAAGTCACATTTTTCACATCACCTGGTTCCACACTGTCTAAGAACGCCTTCTCGATCATGGTATTGGTACCGGTGATCTCCACACCGATGACATTTTTCACGGAAAATGCAAAAATCGGTGCCGGTATAGGATCCATAAACCGGACCTTCATATGGATGGTAAACATTGTCCCCTTCAGAATGGCATTGGTAGGCACACCCCTGTCATCCGTAATGTAAAATTCTTCGATCTGTGCCTGCTTTGTACCGTATTCCAGGGCATTGGGATTCTGTCCCTTCGCCTCCGCGGAAGCCTCAGCAGCATCTTTGGCAGCACCATCCGCCTTTTTCGCAGCGGCTCTCTGCAGATCTTCATCATCTAAGAGATTCTCCGATTCCTCACCGGCATTTTCGGATTCATCGTACTGTCCCACCAGTACCCGTTTATAAGTATCGATCATGGCCTTTGGGCTGCCTTCTCCCAGAATATTTCCCTGGTTCAGCAGATAGACGCGGTCGCAATATTTACTGATACTGCTCAGATCGTGACTGACGAAGACGATCGTCTTGCCCATTTTCTTGAATTCTTCGAATTTATGATAACATTTTGCCTGGAAAAATACATCACCGACGCTCAGAGCCTCATCTACGATCAGGATCTCCGGCTCGATATTGATCGCCACTGCAAACGCCAGGCGGACGAACATACCGCTGGAATAGGTCTTTACCGGCTGATAGACATAATCTCCGATATCCGCAAAGCTTAAGATCTCCGGCAGCTTTGCCTCGATCTCTTTTTCAGAAAATCCCATCATAGTACCGTTCAGATAGACATTCTCGATACCGTTGTATTCCATATTGAAGCCGGCACCCAGCTCCAACAGAGCGGAGATACGCCCGTTGACCAGCACCCGTCCGGAAGTCGGATTCAATACTCCGGTAATGATCTTCAGGATGGTGGACTTACCGGAACCGTTGGTACCGATGATTCCCACGGTTTCCCCCTGATAGATCTTCATACTCACGCCTTTCAGGGCATAGTGGAGCTTATGTTTGGTCTTTTTACCGAATCCGAAAGCTTCCTTCAGACGATCCGAAGGTTTATCATATAATTTATAGATTTTCTGGACATTATCAACTTCAATTGCCAGTTTTCTCTTATCCTGCATAATGTCTTAATCCTTTTCTTTCAGTGTTACACTGTCTTTATGGTACCACATGGCCAGAGAACGGTTGGCCTCATTGTCCGCATCCTCGGAGATTTCTCCCATGCACAAAAACCACGGGCGGAACTGATAGGCCGGCAGCTGCACATCTTTTTCCGGTCCGGACAGAATTGCCACCCGCTCCAGATATTCCTGATGGAAATTATAAGCCTCCCCGGTGTGCACATAATAATAGGCTCCGTAGGACGAATAATGTCCCGCCTGATTGGATGATGCCCGGAAGATCACAAGACATGCCACACCGATCAGCACATAAAACCACCAGGCTGCTGCGCCGTTTCGTATGGCCCACTTCTGTATCGTCAATTGCCCGGTTGTCTGCTCCGCTCTTTTCTCCAGTAACTGTCGCAGCCACCCGATCCAGTAGATCTCATTCAGAAATAAAAGCAGCAGATAGGTGATTTTTACTGCATTCAACGTTCTGGACAGTCCCGCATGTCCCAGGGAATACAGGCTCGGTGTATAGCCGGTCGCATACAGACAGAAGGACAAGGCGAATACGATCCCCGGATAACGAAAACGGTAATCCGTGCTTTTCACTGCCTGCCAGATCATAGGTACCAACAATAACATCACCATCAGAACCACCGGTCCGGTATATTCCGGAATGTGTTTCACGGCTTCCAAAAAAGATCTGCCGATGGACTCTAACGGTCCATAGCCCCAACCGATATAGCTCTGTGCCCGCACGGAGTTACCCGGAGCTGCCACATTCAGTCCGAAACCTATGATATATACCGCCGTAGCAGGGAGAAGCCAAAGTCCGCATTTCCGACGCTCCAGTACGACACTGACAAGCAGGATCGTCACCAGGCACAGCAGTCCCTGAAGTGCTGTCACGAAATTGCTTCCCGCCGTAATCATGGCAAGCAGAACCGATGCAGTGAATAACAGACCTTTCGCGGTTCTGCCCTCTGCTCTCTCCAGGCAGATGGCCACAGACAAAAACAAAAGTCCGAAACCATGCATTCCCACATAGTGGATCCCGCCGTTATACCAGTAGAAGCCGCTCTGCGCGGAATAGATAAACATAAATTCCGCTATGGTGATCACTGCCTGAATTGCCAGGCTGCTCCATTTCTCCATTCGGAAGACTTTCCGCAGGATCACGTGGGTAAACACCATGCTTCCCGCCAAAAGCAGTAACAGAATGAACACCGGTCCTAAGAAATAATACTGCTCTCCCCAGACAGCCGGCATCAGTGTCATGAAAAAAATAGAAGAATACGTTCCCTGCCATGCATACCACTGGGTTCTGGAACAATCCAGTGCACCGGAGATCGCCGCCCATTTCGACTGCTCCTGCTCTATGGCAGCTCTGGCAAATCTTCCAAAGTTATAGTCGTCATAATAAGGAACCGCATAAATCGTCAGTCGAAACAGTGGGATCAGTGCTAACAACAGCAGTCCGCAACAGCCCACTGCCAGCAGTACCCTGCCAGGCTTCCATAACAATATTTTTCTTAACTTTTCAAGAGCACCCTTCAATTACTTTCACCCTTTCTGTTTCCCCCACAACAGTTCCGTAATGCAGTACCCCGTTCCTTGAGCTCTCGGAATTGTAACAATCCATCGTACTATAGCACATCTGCGAAATGCACTTTCAGTCTCTTAAAGATCACAGCACCCAGTCCGAACAATACCACCGTCACGATCCAGAAATACATCGTGGAGAAGAAATCCCGGAAAAACCATTCTTTCTCGTAGATCGCACTGCGGTAGCCATTCACGATATAGACCAGCGGATTCAGCTTCAGGATCATGATCCACTCCGGGGACAGCGCGTCCAGATTCCATAAAATCGGAGTGGCCCACATGCCGATCTGCAATCCGATGCTGATGATCTGGGACAGATCCCGGAAAAACACCACTACCGCACACGTGGTGTAGCTGAGTGCCAGCACAAATATAAACAGGCAAAAACTGTAATAAATGATCTGTATAGTGTAGATTGTGGGGTAATAGCCGTAAATAGCCGCCACGATCAACAGGAGACACACGAAAAATACATGGATAAAAGTAGCCGCAATAATCTTGATGATCGGCAGGATGCTGATCTTAAATACTACTTTTTTCACCAGATAGTTGTACTCTAAGAGTGCATTGGTGCCGTTGTTCAGTGCCTCACTGAAGTAGAACCAGGGCACCAGTCCCGCTGTCAGGAAAAGTACAAAAGGCACTTCCACGCCCTCCCGCAGGGGTGTGCTGGTATTTCCCATGATCTTGTCGAAGACGATGTAATACATCGCCACGGTTACCACCGGCTGCGCCATCGCCCAGACCGCGCCCAGGTAAGAACCCGCATATCTCTTTTTAAAATCATTTTTCGCCAGCTTCCAGATCAGATGTCTATTCTGGAATAACTCTACCGGCAGTCCGGTAAATTTATCGTACCAGTGGATAAACGCAAAGCATGCCGCCGCAATGACAACGCAGGAGATGATCTTTTTCGCCAGCTCCTGACTCTGATCCACAGCAGGTCCCGGATTCTTATGGAACACGATGAGCAGAGCCATGATCACTGCCGCTGTCACGAACAGGGCAATACCTGTTTTCTTACTGATTTTCACACTTTTTTTCATGCTCTTTTTCCTTCATGTACTGTTCCAGAGTGCCCCACTTGGTATCCTTCTCGGATAATGTCAGTTCCATACCTTCGGGGATGGGCCATTCCACACCGATATCCGGCGTGTTATATGCAATACCGCCCTCATCATCCGGATGATAAAAATCGGTACATTTGTAGCAGAACTCTGCGTAATCGGACAGTACCAGAAATCCATGCGCGAAATTTTTCGGAATAAAGAACTGCTTCTTGTTCTCCTCAGACAAAAGTACACCATACCACTGCCCGAAAGTTTTGGAGCCTTCCCGCAGATCCACAGCCACATCATAGACTTCTCCGCGGATCACACGTACCAGCTTGTCCTGCGGAAAATGCTTCTGAAAATGAAGTCCTCTGAGAACTCCTTTTTTAGAAGCAGACTGATTATCCTGTACAAACACTTCCGGGATTCCCGCTGCTTTAAGATCATTGTAATTATAAGTCTCCATGAAATACCCTCTGGCATCACCGAACACCGTGGGGGTAATGATCTTCAATCCTTCGATTTCACATGTTTCTACTGTTATCTTGCCCATTTATTTCATCCTCACTCTTTATTATTTTCATTCATAGGTGATATTCATATCGACTCTGCCTTCGATACCGTCCACTTTTCCCTTGGAGGTATACTGCCAGGTCTTGTAATATCCCTGATATAACGGCACACTGCGGTACTCCGCAAGCCAGATATGATAGTTCTCCAGTCTGGCGGTCTGCAGATTATTGTTGTACCAGTTGCGGCTGGCATAGACGCCTGCTGTATATCCGGCATTTTCTACCGTCCGGCAAAAAGCCTCACATACCAGGGTTCTGGTCTCCGCATCCAGTCCGTCCGCCCGGCCGTTTCCTCCGGCACCCTCCGTATCAATAAATACAGGATAGCTCAGTTGGAAATCACGGATCAGCTCCAGCACGGCAGAAGCCTCTTCCACCGCCTCTTTCTCATCTGTAGCCTGGGTAAAAAAGTACACACCCACCGGAATCCCAGCGGCTGTTGCACCTTTCATGTTGGCGACAAACTGTGGATCCTCCACCAGACTTCCCGTAACCGAACCGCGGTAGCCCGCACGAACGATGGCAAACTGTACTCCGGCATTTTTCACCTTATCCCAGTCGATAGTGCCGTTCCACTTGGACACATCGATGCCGACCTTCGCATTGCCGGATGTAGTCTGCAGCTTTTGGATCTCGGTCTTGTCCGCATCTGCCAAAGCTCCTGCCACAGCACTGTCCTCGGCATCCGCATCGACTTCATCCTCTGTCTTGATCAACAGAGAAATATCATCAATGGCCAGGTATTCCACTTTTTCTTTTACATGCACTTTGGTCTCGGTGATGGGAACTTTATATCCTTCGATGGGTAACAGTTCCATATAATAATCGCCGGAATCCAGATCAGCAATGTAGATCACGCCGTCCTGATCCAGATCCTTGTAATCTCCCAGACCGTCCACCCGGACATAGAAACTCTCTCCGGTCACCGGTACACCTTCATTGTCCACGATCTGGATACGCAGATCCTTTTCCACGGAAGTCGCCACCAGTGACAGGCGGTGGCTGTTATCTTTCGCCGCCTCCAGGATTGGATTCACATCCGGATCAAAAAACGTATTATCTTTTAAAAAGGCTTTCAGGTCGTTGCCGATCCTGCCATCCGCTTCCGCGGTGTCCGTCTCCCCGGTGCCTTCCGGCACGGGATCCACTGCTTCGCCGTCACCTGCATTCTGCGCTCCGGACACCTCCGTGTTCTGGCCGGATGTGGGGGACAGTTGTTCCCTGTTCACATACATTACCGCCAGTGCCACCAGCAGGATCACCGCCATGGAGGCCAGGATCCCCATTTTCCGCAGCTTAGAGTCCATTTGCTACCTCTACCAGATATTTACCGTAATTCGTCTTCAGCAGCGGCTCTGCCAGTGCCAGCAGCTGCTCTTTATCAATAAATCCACGTTTGAAAGCGATCTCCTCGATACAGGAAATATACAATCCCTGTCTCTTCTGGAACGCTGCCACGAAATCTGCCGCATCCAGAAGTGCATCGTGATTGCCGGTATCCAGCCATGCGAATCCACGACCCAGAGTCTCTACCTGCAGGGTTCCTCTGTTCAGGTACTCGTTATTAATACTGGTGATCTCGATCTCACCTCTTGCGGAGGGCTTTACGTTCTTCGCGATCTCCACTACATCGTTATCATAGAAATACAGTCCGGGAACTGCATAATTGCTCTTGGGATGCTCCGGCTTCTCCTCGATAGAAAGTGCCTTGCCGTTCTCATCGAACTCCACTACGCCGTATTCTCTGGGGTCGCGCACATAATAACCGAAGATGGTCGCGCCTTTTTCTCTGGCGGCTACTTTACGAAGCACTGCCGAAAAGCTCTGCCCGTAGAAAATATTATCTCCCAGTACCAGTGCCACTCTGTCGTTACCGATGAATTCCGCTCCGATGATAAAAGCATCCGCGAGGCCACGGGGTTTGTCCTGCACCGCATACTCGAGACGCATACCCAACTGACTGCCGTCTCCCAATAACTCTTTGAATACCGGAAGATCTCTCGGGGTGGAAATGATCAGCACCTCTCTGATATCTGCCAGCATCAGGGTTGACAGGGGATAATAGATCATCGGTTTATCGTACACCGGCATGATCTGCTTGGATATTGCTTTTGTCAGGGGATAAAGTCTGGTTCCGGAACCTCCCGCCAGTATAATTCCTTTCATAAAAACCTCCTTAAAATACTTGTTTTTTAACACACCGAATGGGAACGACGTTCATCGTTCCCATTTAGCAGATATTCTTTACTTTTCCTCATACATTTCATTGTAGTATTTCTGGTAATCGCCACTGGTCACATTGTTCATCCAGTCTTCATGCTCGAAGTACCAGGCGATGGTCTTGCGGATACCTTCCTTGAACATGGTCTCGGGATACCAGCCGATCTCTGCCTTGATCTTGTCCGGCGCGATGGCATATCTTCTGTCATGTCCCTTACGGTCTTCCACGTAAGTGATCAGATCGTTGTTGATATGTGCCTTGCGGGGATCGGAATCGGGAAGCATCTCCTGTAAGGTCTCGATGATAATATGGATGATCTCGATGTTCTGCTTCTCGTTGTGTCCGCCGATATTGTAAGTCTGGAACAGTCTTCCCTGCTCCTGTACCATGTCGATGGCCTTCGCATGATCCTCTACATACAGCCAGTCGCGGACATTTTTGCCGTCTCCGTATACCGGAAGCTTCTTGCCGTGAAGGGCATTGTTGATGATCAGAGGGATCAGCTTCTCGGGGAACTGGAAAGGACCGTAATTGTTGGAGCAGTTGGTGATATTGGCAGGGAAATGATAGGTATCCATGTATGCCTTCACCAGCATGTCCGAGCTTGCCTTACTTGCGGAGTAAGGACTGTGGGGATCGTAAGGCGTGGTCTCATAGAAGAAAGCATTGTCATCATCGGGAAGAGATCCGTAGACCTCATCCGTAGATACATGCAGGAACTTTTTGCCAGCCTTGAAGCTGCCGTCTGGAAGCTCCCAGGCTGCCTTGGCACAGTTTAACATCACTGCGGTACCCAGCACGTTGGTCTGTACGAAGATCTCCGGGTTACGGATACTTCTGTCTACATGGCTTTCGGCTGCGAAATGTACCACGCGGTCAATATCGTTCTCCGCGAAAATTTTGCCGATGGCTTCCTTGTCGCAGATATTTGCCTTCACGAAAGTGTAATTGTCACGCTTCTCCACATCCTTGAGATTCTCCAGGTTTCCCGCATAGGTCAGGGCATCCACATTAATGATACGGATCTCGTTATCGTATTTTTTGAACATGTAATGAATGTAGTTGGAACCGATAAAACCGGCACCGCCTGTTACCAGATAAGTTCTCATTTTCTCTCCGTTCTGCGCAGGTGTACGCATTTTGCTATAGATAGTGATAGTCTACCATAAAATAGGGTGGATAGCAACACGGGCTATCGTCCTGCCTGCGAGCAGTCTCACCGACTGTTCATTGTAAATATTAACACGGCTTCTCCGCACTTCGTGCTCTCGAATCCGTAACACCCATTCGCATTCCGGACTATCGTCCTACTTGCTCATGTGTGTTTGATTTGCAAATAAAGCACCAGACCTGCCTGCAAGCAGTCAGTCTGGGCTTTATTGCAAATCTTAATATCCCAGGTAGCTGATATTTAAATCGACTTTGCCGCTGATACCGCTGACTTTTCCGTCGGATCTGTACTGCCACAGATCATATCTGCCGGTATAGGTCGGGGTCTTGGCATACTGTGCCAGCCAGATCTTGTAACCGCTCAGAGCACCTGCATCCATCTTGGATGTCAACCATGTCTTGTTGGCATAGACACCGGGAGTATATCCCGCATTCTTGATCGTGTTGCAGAATGCCTTGCAGACTGCGGTTCTGGTTGCAGAATCGATGGCATCGCCTCTTCCGCCGCTGCCTTCCACATCCAGGAATACCGGATAAGAAATCTTATATCCGCTGATGCGGTCCAGTACCATAGATGCTTCCTGTACTGCTTCTACCTCATCCACTGCCTGTGTGAAGAAGTATACACCTACCTTAAGACCAGCTGCCGTAGCTCCCTTGATATTGGTCTTGAACTTGGGATCCTCGATCAATGCTCCCTGAGATGATCCACGGTATCCCACACGAATGATCACATAATTCACTCCGGAATTCTTAACCGCATTCCAGTCAATGCTGCCGTTCCACTTGGACACATCAATGCCCATAGTACCTGATCCCACTACCAGGGAACCGTCACTTGCGAAGTTATATTTTGCACCCTGGATGACCTGCTCACCGGTCACCTTGCTGCCGTCTGCCTTGAAGAAATATACCTTACCGTCTAACGTCTGCCAGCCGGTATATCTGGCCTCCTCCATGAGGAAAAACTTTGTGGCAGTGTAATAATCCGCATACGCTGCCGCCCGGTATTGGTTGTCACCGATGGATACATACAGCTGTCTGCCGCTGGTATCCTTTAACGGTGTTTTTGTATCCTCTCTGGGATTCACATCGCCCGCTACCGTAACTGTAAAGGTGGCTTTTGCTTCCGCGCTGCCCTCCTTATATGTGACAGTGATGGTTGCGGTTCCTTTTTTCACACCGGTAACGGTGATCGTTTTGCCACTTACAGCTACCGTGGCAATATTCTTATCTCCGGAATCTGCCGTTATGGTTCCGCTTCCGCTGACAGAGGCTGTTACAGCAGCCGTAGATTTCGGATAAACGGTTACAGCTGTCTTATCCAAAGTAATCTTGATTCCATTAGTGACCTTCACTGCCAGATCCAGTGTCTTAGTCTCAGTTCCCATCGTTACGGTGACTGTGATCTTCGCATCACCGGCTGCTACACCTTTCACTGTGATCTTACCGTTTGCATCTACCGCCGCAGTGGCTGCTTTATCATTGGAATTTGCAGTGATCGTATAAGTTGCACCTGTGAAATTTGTAACTTTAACCTGTGCTGTTGCTTCTTTTCCTGCTTCTACGTTCAGGGATGCCGGTTCCAAAACAGCGGTCGGCTTTTGGACTTCCGTAACAGTAACTTCCCAGGTAAAGGTCTTCTGTGTGCTTCCTACCTGTGCATATGCTGTAGGAAGGCTGCCGCCTCCCACGGACTGCGACTCACCTGAGGAGCTACCATCTTCCCCTGTTCCTCCTGTAGGTGTACCGGTCGTTTCTCCCGGAGCCGGTGTTGTAGGGGTCGTCTCCGGTGTTGTAGGGGTCGTCTCCGGTGCTGTGGGGGTCGTCTCCGGTGTCGGTGTAGGTGTAGGTGTCGACGTAGGTGTAGGAGTCGGCGTAGGTGTAGGAGTCGGCGTAGCACTGCCAGCCTCCGTATACGTACAAGTGATCGTTACAGGTCCACCTGCCTTCACGCCGGTAACCACACCATTATTTACACTGGCAACCCCTGCATTATCGCTGCTCCAGCTAACAACCGTGGCTCCTGTCGGCGGAGTCAGCTGTTTGGTCTCTCCTACCTTGATACTTATCCGTTCATTTGCTATGCGCAGGAATCTTCCGTTGTAAGCCGTCTGTTTTTCCGGATTTACCACGGTATCCTTTGTTACCTCTCTATAAGTAGGAGGTAATTTCTTACTTTCTACCCACTGCACGGTATCTTCCAGAATAGACTCCACCACAGTATCATTTTTCATGGTGTCCTCTTTTGCCGCATTGACCTCGGATTCCTTCTTGATCTCGTTTGCCACATCGACCTTTTTATAAGCGATATCCTTTCTGACTTCTACCTTCTGGGTACCGGTAGGCAGTGTATAATCCTTATATTTTTCATCGGTCAGGGTATTTACCGCTACCGTATAGTTGCCGGGGGTAATGCCCTTCTTGTAGATAATACCGTCCATATCATCATCGGTCCAGGTATCAGTTTTACCTTTGGGATCCGTGATCGTCACGCTGAAAGGTACATTGGAGATCAGTTTACCGCTCTTTTTATTGGTAAATTTGATCTTTAGATCCTTCTGCACGGAGACCAGTTCCAGTTCAACGGTACCACCGTTGGTATACTCGGCCTCATCATATTCTTTTTGTTCCTCATTCTCATCGTCGACTGCATTGGCTGCTGCGATCTTCGCAAGCTTTGCATCTGCCACTGCCAGCATACCCTGCTCACCAATCATCTGGATGCCGTCCAGCTGGCTGCCCACACTGACGAACTCCGATACCTGATGATCCACCATACGTGCGCTGGCATATACACTGCCTGTCACAATGGCCAAGATCAGCACTGCCACACCGGTTGCCGTCATAATGCGGTCCATGGTACTCATGTTCAGGAATTTGGTCCAGATAGCAGCTATTTTATTGCCACCCTGCTTTTTACTCTTTTTCCCTTTACCGCCACGAGCAGGTGCCATATCATCGTCGGCATAGTACTCTTCATCGTCGGCGTAATATTCTTCGCTGTCCTCGTCTCCGATATACTCCTCGTCGTCGGCATAGTACTCTTCGCCGTCCTCGTCTCCGGTGTACTCCTCATCGTCGGCGTAATATTCTTCGCCGTCCTCTTCTCCGGTGTACTCCTCGTCGTCGGCGTAGTACTCTCCGCCGTCCTCGTCTCCGGTGTACTCCTCACTGTCGGCATAGTACTCTTCGCCGTCCTCGTCTCCGGTGTACTCCTCATCGTCGGCATAGTACTCTCCGCCGTCCTCGTCTCCGATATACTCCTCGTCGTCGGCATAGTACTCTCCGCCGTCCTGCTCTTCATCGGTGTACTCCTCGTCGTCGGCATAGTACTCTTCACCGTCCTCGTCTCCGGTGTACTCCTCGTCGGTGTACTCCTCATCGTCGGCGTAGTACTCTTCGCCGTCCTGCTCTTCATCCCAATCGTAACCATCCTGTACGTCTTCTTCCCAGTTACGGTCCGGACGTTTTGTATGGTTAAATAATTTTTTCATTTTATCTATCCCTTCTGCTCATAATTCTTCAATGTACTTCAGTGTAACAATTCCGTAACATTATAACATTCTATTTCCGCCGCTTCAAGCTGTTCGTCCATTTCTTCAGAATTTCTTAAATCTTTCTAATATTGTGGACTTTCTTTCCGTATAATAGTAAAATCAGAATAACTCTTTTTACCACTTAAAAACAGATACTTAAAACGGAGAGATGGAATGAAACGAGACGAACACGTGAATGACATGCCTGATATTGAGATTATAGACCTGGAAAATGAAACTGTGCAAGACACAGATTTTGGGAAATCCGATATTTCCGATGATTTCGAGGGGAATCCGGATGATGAATATGAAGAAAATGACCGGGAAGAGGAGGAAGAGGAACATCCCGCTCCTAAGGGCATCCGGCGTTTTCTGAATCTTCATGTCCTTTTTGCCCTGGTATTGCTTGTGGTGGTAGGCCTGCTTGGTTATCGCATTACGCATTGGGGACAGCGGGTAAGCCAGTCGGATATTTTCAAGGATGGACAGGGATCCTATGATGACAGCTGGGATTCTATCCTCCCCCTGACCGATGAGAACGGTAAAATGATAGTAAACGATGCTTCTAATATTGTCGTGTTCGGAAATGCACCCTTTGCCGATGACCGCGGTTCTTCCGACAATCTGGCCAGCCTGATTGCCAAGGAGACCGGTGCTACCGTATACAACTGTTCCATCAGCGGAAGTTATCTGGCCGCGCAACACACCAATTTTGATTCCACCCTTGCCCCTATGGATGCTTACTGTCTGTATTGGCTGGTGAATCTGGCCGCCGGAGTTCCCCTGGACGGCTATTACAATGATGCTGCAGAAGCTTTGGGTGACAAGACTCCACCCGAAGCGGAAGAAGTCGTAAACACTCTGAAAACTTTGGATTTCAACACCATTGATACCGTGGCGATCATGTATGATGCCACCGATTATCTGATGGGAAATGCTATGTATAATGATGACAATCCTACGGATCCTACGCAGTTCACCGGCAATCTGGAGGCAAGCCTCGAAGTCCTGCAGCGTCTGTATCCGCAGATCCGTATTATTGTAATGTCTCCTACTTACGCATATGCAATAGATGAGGATGGCAATTATGTAAGTTCGGATATCTATATTTATAATGGTCGCGATGTTTTATCCACTTATGTGATCAAAGAATGTTATTCCTCCAACCTTCACAGTGTTTCCTTCATGGATAACCTGTACGGAAGCATCACAGAAGATAATGCCAAGGAATACCTGACCGATAACCTGCATCTGAACGTAAAAGGACGAAAGCTCATCGCCAAACGCTTTGAATACTTCCTGAACTACTATTCCAAGGGTTACGCTTCACAGGAATAATAAATAGAATCGATGATCGCATACTTCTGCCACCCGGATGACTTAGCTGTCTTTTCCGGGTGGTATTTTTTTGCTTTGATGTTCCGGTCTTTACTGCCTGAAATCAGTTTTATGCTGCTGAAGCAGTAAAGTCCTATGTAGGAGCAGTATTGTACTTGCATTGTTAACGCAGGCTTGCCACCGGCTAGACGAACTCCTCCTGTGCCCTTCTTCTGCCTCAACGTGGGCACAGGTGACAGGAA
>UMFK01059135.1_pt1 | contig 13207 bp, 6 predicted proteins | sample 1964981 | NCBI WGS metagenome assembly UMFK01 (sample SAMEA4836043, study PRJEB28245) | human gut metagenome | biome: gut microbiome; material: fecal sample | place: Denmark | collected 2008
CTGCATCGCTTAAGTCCGCCTCATCCGTCAGCTTATAATCTCCTGCTCCCGGTCCAACATAAAGAAATACCTTATCGGTCTTCACCGGCGTTGCGGACAGCAAGGACACAGGTGCAGCTACAGCTATAGGAGAAGTACCGGCAGAAGCCGAGGCACTTGCGGCTGCATCTGCTGATGCGGAAGGACTTGCACTTGCCGCAGCAGAAGCTCCACTCTTCCCATATACATCATAGGGACGATTACCGCTGTCCAAAAGAAATTCCTTCTCACTTCCCGGAATCACTTCATAAACAGTTCTTGAATCCTTTTCTGTAAGATCTGTTACATACTGAAAGGTAACAACATAATAGGCGGTTCCGGTTGTAGATACCGGATTTCCATTTACAGTGCTTTGATCATTACCAGTGCTATTACCATTGCCATTGCCTGTACTATCATCATTTCCTGTGCTATCATCATTTCCTGTATGACCCTCATCCACCTGCTGATCATCCTGATTTCCATCTCCGGAATATCCCGGATCAGCTGATGATGAAGTCACCGGAACTGCACTGGGCGTTGGTGTTGTGGTCTGCTTCATTTCACTATAATAAATAGAAGGAATCGTAATAGCATGATTCACTTTGTTGCTGACTGTTGTGGTCGTTACCGATAAATCAGAATTGCCAACCACTTTTGGGGTTGCAGATGGCGTTGCTGAAGGTGTTGCAGATGGCATCACCGTACTGTCCTTTGAAGGAGACGTACTTTCGCTTTCCTTAGGCGATGTCGTAGTCACCGGATCTGCTGTGGAGGCAGTTCCACTTCCTGCTGAAGCAGTCGCTTTCGGAGTACTTAACGCCCCTGTTTTATCCGAATTTGTATTGTCTGAACCTGTATTTCCTGAAGCTGTGTCATCTGAAGCTGTGTCCTTTGATGAATTCTGTGAATTCTGATTATTATAGTATTCACTTAAGGAAATATTGCTGCCTGTTGAAAACAGGGAAGCTATTGTTCCGGCATAGACATAATTCGATTTGTCATCCATATAATACAGACTGGTAGAGGATTTATAGGTACCCTTATCAACATCCTCCTGCGTAATTGCATTGGTTTTCTCTGGCACATATCCCTCTGTCAGACCGGTTGATCCGGATCCGTTTAATGCTTTAAACTGTACCTGATACGTTCCTTTAGCCGGATCAAACTGATAAGCAGACTGTGATGCTTCTCCGGAGCCTTCGTCCTCACTCCAGTCTCCTACCTTAATATAATCATAGCCTGTTTTATCCGGTGTTGTTGCTGTCGGATCGTTCGGATCGGGCTCTACATACTTCTTAAAATAGCCCTTCATCAATCCGCTGTGTGCCGTATCCCCTTTCTTCTTATCATCATCCGGAAGTGTCATGGTATCAATCAATAACTGCCATCCATTGGCGTTCTGTGTGTTCAGATCCTTACGTGTATTCCCGCTTCCATAAGCTTCTTCATACTGGAAAAGAGCTTCACCATTATTGGTTCCGTACTTCCAGATCTCATTTACCAGTGCAGCACGCTTCTCATACGTGGAAAGCTCTGCAGAATGATTTTTCAAAGGATCCTTATAAATCCGCATATAATCCGCTGCCATAGGGGATTGTCCATTCGAGAGATACCCCAGGGTGCCGGTACTGATCTCATAAGAGGTATCCGCATCCCATGCATAGGTTGCATAGCTGGGTACCACATCCAGAATCACGAACGGATTGTCATCACCGGTATGACCTTCCACAACCTGCTTTGTTCCGGTAAAGGACTCCTTCGCATACGTTTCCATCGGTTCCATATGATGGAAGACTCCTACGGTACCAAGTGCAGCCACCAGAACAGAAGAAGTAAAGATCATTCCTATCTTTTTATTCACTTTTCTTTTTCGAATATTACGCCTTTTCATCTTTGTGCACTCTTTCCATCTCTATTCTGTGGCATGCTCCATCTGTGATCATGCTTTAGTTCCCTGACAGCTTCCAACATTTCAATGTACTGTCATATTGGTATTTTCCATAGCAGGAATTACCGCCATTATCCCAGATCTCAATCATATCGATTCCATTGCTCTGCTGACGCTTCAATTTACATGATAGTTGTTTCCGTGTATTTCCTGTTACATCACCATCCTGATAAAATGCCAGATCACGCCATACTTCATTACTATTACCATTCCAGTAATTGGAATCTGACACTTCCGGTATAAAGGTTCGGTAAACCTGCCCATCCAGATTCATATTAAGATTTGCTGTTGTATCTACATATGCCTGGGCATCCTTGATTCTTGACCACTTCGCCATTCCGGACTCCCACTGATACTTTCCATAAATCCTGCGGATCGTCCAGAAATTGTCCTTCGTCTCTTCTCCTTCAGCCAATGTTAACGTATAGGTTTTTGTATTTTTATCGTATTCGCAATAGATTCTGGCGCAGTTTATTCCCTCTGTGGAGCCATTCAGTAAGTTTGTTTTCTCATAGCCGTTTATATACTGTCCTTCTTTATACTGCTGCTCTTCCTTTTCCTTCTCAAACGGGAAATTATCCTGCGTAGGAAGCGGATAATACGTCAGATATTCCTTTCCGTTCCTGCTAAATAAAAGTGTTCCATTATTACTTTCTTTTGCTTCCGACTGTCTTTCCCATTTCTTTCCGTTTACACCACATCGATAAACACCAAGGGAAATCGTGATCTTTAACGTATTGTCTCTCGTCTGTTCAATATACGGCTCCACTTCATAAGCATTGCTTTCCGGAACATAACGATAATTAACTCCACTAATAGTAATCGATGTGAGGTTATTCGCTCCTTCGGCAATTGCTCGGAAATACATTCCCCATGAAATATTGGTTTGCTGCCAGTCTGGCTTATCCAAGTTGGGGAACCGCCAATCCGTTTTCATTTCTCCCGGCAACGGAAAGCATACTCCGCCCTTAAATGTAGAACTGTCCACATCCATGGTTGTCTCTGCAGAGATGGTAACATGAATCGTACTGTTCGAAGATTCATAATATATTGTTCCCCGGTTTGATGTATCATAGTTCTGTGATCCAACCAGATTCAACGTTGTTTCCGGACTTCTTGTATACTGGAATCCTGGAACAATATGGTAAGTTCCACTCGTTGCAAGCTGCTGCTTATCCTTGATATTTAACACCGGACTATGCGAGTTCTGGGATAACGATACATACTTATTATCCAGTTCGGTAGAGATATACTGCTTGGAATCTGCATCAAACGTTCTGATCTTCGTCCATTGGGACTGATCATTTTCCTCGCCCACATAAAGACTGTAGGTCATGTTGTTCATAACGCGTTTGCTGATACTGATATTCAGGCTGGAATCCTGTGTCTCATCAAAATTCAGGTCTCCAAGAACGGCATTCCATGAATCTGATAACAAATTGTAATCATCACAGACAATATTTTCATCCACATAACGCTTCTTGTTATAAGTAAATGCAACCTTCGGCGGTTCCAGTGTCGCATAATATACTTCGCTGTACTGGAACACATCTCCCTCATAGCCATAAGGCGCCTTACTGGATACATGATTAATGTATTCATTCCAGATCACACCATCGGGCTCCGGACCAATATATCCTCCTTTTTCCTGCCATTCCTTATAATGCTCCTTGGATACGGCTTCCAATGCCTGCATGTAGAAGGTATATGTCTTCGTCAGATCCAAGTTAAAGCATTCCGGTTCAACCCAGATATTCCACCCAGTATTATGATAAGCTACGATCTGATCCGATTCCTCACCGGAATTATCTACAATCCGGATACAGATTACATGATGGTCAATAGTTGTCGTAAAGCCGGCTAACAGCTCATCCATTTTTATCTTATCACCATATTGTAGCTGTCCGCCTGTTGGCTTCGCCGGATTCTTCTTCTCCACAACCTTCAAGGTAATCTCGCCCTGTACCGGCCCGTATGGACGTTGGCTGGACAGGTCAGAGACTGCCCGAATGGTAATCGTAGACCCCACCGCTGCATCTGCCTTGATCTGAATGGTAGCTGTTTCATGGTCAGAGTCCTGAATGCCATTCTGTAACGAAGTGGAACCGGACACAACCGTCCAACCGGTCAGGTATCTATCTCCTGTCGGATCCTCTCCACAGGAATCACACTTGTTTCCTAGATTCACACCGTCTACCGTACCGACAAGAACCACGGTACTTCCCTGCATAACCTCCAATTTCCCCGGAATATTATCATTGGGATTAAGCAATTCCTCACTCTTTTTATTCAAGGTCACTTTGGTTACACGTTTCACATAAACTGTAATCGTTGTCTCTGCCTGCTTCTTGCTTTCTTCATCAATTGCTTCCGTAGTTACCTTCACATCAAAGCTCTTAAGTCGTTCTTCACTATCAATCTGAAGTATCCCATCTCTGTTTGGGGATAGCATCTTTGTTCCCTCTGATACTTCCCCTTCAATTTTCCAAGTAACGTTCTTGTTTAAAAGGTTCGTTCCGGTTACCTTCGGGGTAGAGAAATGAAAGGTTTCTCCGGGTTCCAACACTACGACCGGCTCCTTCACCTTGATATTTACGCGGACGCGCTTATCCAAAGGCTCAATATCAGCATTATTAATCACTACCTTATTCCGGACGGTAATGTTGTTTGCCATTTCAAATTTACGGGTTCCGGTCTGAAAGTTCAGTTTGAGCTTTACCACACGGCGTTCCTCTACCTGACTTAGATCCACCTGAAATTCTGTTACATTTTCAGCCAGAAGTACACAATCGACCTCTCCCGGCATCGGGAAGCTTCCACCTGCATCTGCCATAGAAAAATACAGGTTCTCATCTGATTTCTGCCAGTAGAACATATAATTATGAAGCTCTGTAGAAGAATCTTCTGCTGGTGTGCCCGGATCCGCATAGGCAGAAGGCTCCTCTGTGCCTTCTCCACTTGCCGGAGTCACTGTATTATAAACAATCAGCGCCTTTTTCTCCGGTGTAAAGGTGAATTCGGAGTCCTTCAATGCCTTAACCGGCTGGTTGGACTCATCGTAACCCACATAATTAATGCTTTGTGTCGCATCAATAATCACATCCGACATCTGATTTAAGGCAAGCTGTGCCTCCTGCTGCACACTGATGTCGTTATTGCCGTTTGCATAATTTCTGGACGTAATGATGATAAAGCTGCACACTGCACCTGTCACAATAACCAGTATGGCAATTGCAATAATCAGTTCCACTAAGGAAAATCCACTATTCTGTTGCTGAATCCGTAACTTTTTCCCCATATACTTCTCCATTTAACATTTATCCAGACAATAATCGCCTGCGATCTCTGCACTATTCCCTAAAATCAGCTTGTTGTCCGGTTCACAGCAATCTTTCCCGTAAGCTTAATAAAATCCAGCTTATAATCACGGCTCCCTCCCTGAATTCTCATCTGTAATGGAGCATCCTTAAAGGAACCGGAGGAACGATCGAATTCAATACGAATTCCGGCAGCTGCTCCTGTCGGGAGTTCCAAATCGGGAGTTCCGGAAGCATCCGTATATGTTACAGACACACGATTTCCCCCTATCTTCTGTGGTTCCTCGGTAATCTCCTCAAGCTCACCTGCCGTCCCGCCTTCCTTCTGCTCCATAATATGAAGCTGACTGTAGATACGGCCATTCTCCCCCCGGTAAACGATCAGCCATGCCTGTGCCTTCCCCATTGTTGTCACCTTGCAGTCCGCAATCGCACGCTGCAGATCGTTGGAGCATGCCTTGGCATTCGCACTGAACACCATGGAAACGGACAAAACGACTGTACCAATCAATGCCGCAATAATTGCAATGACAATAATCAGCTCTACCAAAGAAAAACCACTGTTATTTTTTGCTAATTTTTTCTTATCTTCTGCCATTTCTGCCTGTTCCTGTTTATTTCCATCACTGTCTGTTCTTAATTCCTGTATTGATTCTATGACTCTCTCTATGTTTCCGTCATTTCACTTCTGACAATTCCACTACTTCTTTTTATCCTATACAGGGAAGAACTTACTCTCTTCTATCAGACAGGATTGCTGCTTTATCGTTTCTCCCAGTTCACGTAGCGGACGATCCCGGTATAATCAATATTCAGATTCCCGGCATCATCGGTCGGCGCTTCCTGTGCTCCATCCGCAAGACTGGTTTCCCCGTTTACGAAGAACGCCATGGGGGTTATGGTATCTCCCTCTGCTCCGGTTGTCGCATTTAATACCTTATACAATTCCATCTTATTCCGTTTGAGAGAAGATGCACCATTCGTGATTGCACCTTTAATCGTGATCGTTCCCTTTGCAATAGCAAGACCTGTAAAGTTCCGGTCGATCGTAATATCTCCCAACGAAACAATCAAACGAACCCTGGATGCTCCGCCCGTTGCAGAAGAAAGTGTATAATTACCGGTAGTGATAATTCCCTTTAATCCATCCTCTGTCGTGAATTCCATCGTTCCTCCGGTTCCGTTATTCATCAGATATTTCTGTATGGTATCGACACGATCCGTTCCATCTGCCTGCTTCGTTGTGATCTTATCCTTAATCACACTGTCAAAAACATTCCGGAACGTACTTGCCGAAGCTCCATCCTCACTTAAATTCGTTGTCAGTCCCTTATAAACATTGGCAATCTCTCCGGACTTCTGGAAAACTTCAGCAGGTGTCATTGTATTCGTTGTTGTATTCGTACTTGCAAGAAGGCTTACTCCACTCTGGCTCAAAGCATCCGATACCAGTGCATTACCGAGAATCGTATAGGAGTTCTGTGCAGAAGTATAATCTCCCAACAGGATTCCTCCTGTTGCATATTTTTTGAAATAATGATCTATGGATTCCTTATTGCTTCCATTCAGATAATAGGTCTGATAGTACTTTGCAGCATTGTCTGCATCCATCACCAGATAATAATAGGTCAGGGATTTACTTTCTGCACCACCGCCCACATACTGCGTGCTGACCTTTCGGATATGATCCATGTCTGCAACGCCAAAGAATGCAAGACTTTGTCCACCGAGTCTGCCTACCGGACGTGTGAAATCCACTTCCTTAAAATCAGTTCCATATTGATCCTTATAAGCCTGCATCTTTGTTGCCTGATCCTGTGTCAGCGGATTCTGCCCGATGATCGTTTCTCCATTATAGATACCCAGGCATTCGGTCGGAACAAGGTATGCGATCTGTCCGCCTTTTACGGTGATGGACTCGCCCATCAGAACTGCCTTTTCATTTTTCTTACCTGCATCCTCTACTGCCGCTGCTGCATTCTGATCCAGTTCTTCCTTCGTGGTATTCGTTCCGATATAGGCTCGGCCTGCCAGCATCAGCGTATTCACACCGCTCATATCCACGGTAGAATTCTGTCCGTTGATGATAATGGCACTGCTGTTTTCCTGATCCGTCGGATCTCCTTCAAGTCCCATTGCCGTAGAGGTTCCATATCCATAATATTCTTTCGTCAGGGTTGCCTTGCTTCCACTTCCGGAAAGAGTCAGGTCATTTGCAATATAAGTCTTACTATCTAAGCTGATCGTTCCGCTCTGCAGATCAAGGTTCTTCGCATAAACGCTGCTTCCGGTCTCCTTCGCATCACGTACAATGAAGCCTGCACCCGGTCCAACCACGTCAATTTCACCCTTTGAAATTACATATCGTCCGTTATTAATAGCCAGGCTGCTTGCCGGATTAATGATAATACCACCTTTTCCCTTATCATCTGTTCCTGCATAGATGCTTCCATCCCCGGTCACCTGTCCGCTTCCCTGTGTCAGGCTGATTCCCTGATTTCCGATCAGGAGATAATCATACAGATCATCAATGGAACCTGACTGGGTAAACACGATCTCCGGTACATCCAGGCACAGATCCGTGCTTACGATGGATAACCGGTCGCCGTCCATATAGGAAACAAACACATTCCGAAGAACTAAGCTATTTCCATTCACAAGTTCCATAACCGGAGCCTTGGCCTTCGATGCATCCGTTTCATCCGTACCGTTATTCCAGGCGGTCTTGTTCACATTTCCCCAGATCGTTGTATCCACATAACCTTCCAAAATATCCCTGCTATAGTAACCATCGCCCTTTTCTGAATCACGCAGGTGCTTTACCAGTGTATCCAGATACATGGATGCAAAGGAACTGTAGCGGTTGGATTCACTGCCAAGCTCCTCCCAGTTGGATAAAACCTCCTGATAGGCAACTGCCACCGCATCTGAGGTTTCCTTCTGCAGGCCTGCCACGATCTGTTCCATGACTGTTTCTGCAGAATAAAAGCTGTTCTTATTCCGAATGTCATTTACTTTAATTTTATAATTGATATAAGACATCCACAGCAGCGTTGTTGCCAAAATCCCGATCATCGCCATCGCAATAATGACAATGACAATCGAAGAACCGCTGTTGCGCTTCTTTCGAATCCATAATTCCATCTGCAGTTGTTGAAATGGTTGTCTTATCATGGTTCTCTCTCTTAACTGTCTGAATTACTCTTTCTACAGGTGATTTTTAGTGATTCTTCGTTCCATCAAAGGTTACTTTTCGCATATCTGCCGGAAAGCCGGTATCTGCTGCCCCCTGCTCATAAACCTCAACAACAATATCATAGATAAATTCAGTCACAGCATCGTCCGTTCCGTTTTTACCATAATTGGTATCCCTGATTCCGGAAAGATCATAAATATCCAGTGTTCTGTTTGTCACTGCCCCATTGTGTTGAAAAATGGCAAGATTCTTTAGTTTCTTGACGCTTTCCGGTTTTTTCGGATCGGATGGGGTTACTCCAAGTCCGGTAAGAAAGGTCTCATTTACAAGATTCACTCCCAGATTGGTGAAGATCCGGAATGTTTCAGAACTTGTCGCAAGTATATTGACTACCGGCTTATAGCTTGTCTCTGCCTTATTGAGATTCATATCTGTCAATGTTGTATCGGTCTGCTTGGCAATATAAAGATTCATCAGATTATCCTTCGTCCAGCCTGCCGCCGTACCATCGAAAACCAGCTTGTCTGTTGCAGCATCATATAACGGAAAATAGAAAAAATAAAAGTTCCTTCCTGTAAAGCTCCCACATGGAAGTCCGGTATTTCCCGCATCATCCACTCCTGCCATTCCATCCGGAATATAGGTATAGGTCTCCCCTCCATAGGAAAATTCATATTTACAGGTCACGAACGCTTCTGTCTTCTGCTTTGTAATACCCTCTTTATCAGTCTCCGTTCCTGCATCTTTGAAGGTAACGGTAAAGGTTCTCTCGCAAGTAAGTCCTACGGTCTTATAGGTCACGTTATCTCCCGGAATTTTCAGTTCAAGCTGTGCTTTGGAAAGTGCTGCCTCATTCATAAGTGCCGACTGCTCATAGGAAGCATCCGTACTCTTATTCATGCTGGCAACCTTCGCCACATCACTGGTATTTAAGAAGGAATTGTGCTTCGTTGGTGTAGTACCTTCCACATATCCGGTTGCATCTACGGAAATCAGCACATCAAACCTGCTGTTTTCCAGTTTCGCATTTTTAAGAACAAAGTAATACTTACCCGGCTTGGCTTTTGAGGAATCATCCGGATCGGAACCATTTTCAGCGATTTCCCTATCCACATCCTCTTTATAGGTACAGTCTCCTGCAATAACAGAGGTATTAAGCATCTCAAAGTCTTCCACACCGTTAAACTGATCCTGAATCTCATCGATATGATATGCCTTCAGCCCCTCTACAATATCCTGTGCAAGTACGGTTGCCCGCAGGGTGATCCGGGACTTGCCATTGATTCTGGCGGAAGTCACGAACATATGCAGCATGGGAATCGTAATGATTGCCAGAATCGTAACAGCAATCAGAAGCTCCAGCAGGGAAAAGCCCGCGTTCTTATTCAGTTGTTGAACTTTTTCCTTCTGCTTCATACGTATCCTCTGTCCTGCTTATTCTGTTCAGGTTCTCTATGCAGACTGTTCTTTTCTTCGGCGGCTTCTTCCGGCTTCTTCTTCCTGACGGGTATCCGTAATCAGACCGCAGCTACATATCCTCACCGTTATCTTCTTCTGCCTCTTCCTCATCCACATGAATACCCGTTGCATCCTCTGCAAGTCCTGCAACATCTGCTTCATAAGGCATTGTGATGGAACCGAACGGATTATCCGTTCCGGTAATGACCGAAGAGAAGTCCGGCTGTACATAGGTCTTGTCTTCCTGTCCGGTAATAAAATACATATTTAAGTTTGCCACGCAGGTAAGTAAGCCTGTCATTTCGTCATAAGAAGCGGTGATCCCGACGATCTTCGTACGGTTTGTCTGCAGAGCCACGGTCTTCACATAGCGCTTCAGGGCCTCGTAGCTTGAAACAAACTGCATGGAAACCGGATTCCGGTAGAGTCCAAGCTGTATCGTTTCTCCCGTATCGACCGGTTCTGCCTCTTCGGATTCCTGTGTATAAAGCTCGAAATCCACCGGTTCTGTTTCATCCATGGTAAGCGTAGTCACGATCATCGGAGATAATAATTCCTCCGTTAACGTCAATACAATAGCATCCTCTTCCTTTAACTCCACGGGAAACATCTGCAAAATACTGTCCATCTCGGTTGCCATTTCCTGAGTCTTAGACACATAAGTGTCCTTGTTATCCATCTTGCTTTGCAGATCTGCAATTTCTATTTCCAGAGAACGGCTCTCTGCCTTTAAGGCATCCACCTTTTCCATGGTCGGCTGATAAACCCACAGGAATGCACAGAGGAAAGCGAGGACTCCCAAAAATCCAATGATTAAATAAATATCTTTCTTTGATACCTTCATCGTTCTTCTCCTTTACTGCGCTTTCGCCACTTCGTGGTTTTCCGTATCTTCCAGATTCTGCTGCATCGCTTCTTCATCGGTCATCTCATCCTCCGGAGCTTCGTCCATATCCCGGTAGGATCCGACAATTGTGAAGTTATAGGAAAGCACGGTATCCTCGCCATCCACATCTGCGGTAATCGAAGATACCGACACCGTATCGGGAAGGAGGGAATCAAAGGTACGGAACTGTTCAATCATCGATGCTGCCTCCGTCTTCGAAGATACCGACATGTTAATCGTTACCGTCTCCGCATCACTGGTAAAGGAAGTGATTACTCCGTTACTTGGCATCTTGCGTTCCAGTTCTTCCATAAACGCATATAAGTCATCGTTCCGGTTGCGGGTGGCATCATGCATGGCCGTCAACCGGTCGTAAGCTGTTTTGGTACTCACATAATTATCATAAATCGGCTTGATTTCCTGTAAACCTGCCATCTGCTCCTGCAGTGCCCGGTTCTCTGCCTTTGCCGCAACATAGGTTATGGCAGAAGCCACACTCAGAATTACAGCACCCAGTATGCCGAATGCAAAGACTGCAGCAGCAATCAGGATTCCGTTCACCTTGCCCTTACTCTTCGTATCTCCGGTCTTACCGCCTTTGCCCTTTTCATTATCGGCTTTAAAGCCAAGTGGAGCCGCTGTGGCACCCACACAGGCAACATATTCACCGAAGAACTTACCTTCAAAGCTCTTTTCCAGGTTCCAGCCCTCTGCCTGACGTAAAATTTCAATCGGATAGTCCAGCTGCTGAGCCAAAAGTCTGTGAATACCCTTCATATTTGCACCAAGACCGGTTAAGAGAATCTTCTCAATCGGGGTATTGGCATTATGGGAAACATAGTAATCCACAACACGGGAAACCGCACCAACCAGCGGAACCAGTACATCTGTCATTGATTCGCAGAATTCCTGTTCTTTGGACTTTTCTTCTTCACTGCCCTCAGTCTCTTCGGAACCATCGTTCAGCACCACAAAGGACTTCCTGGACAAAAGCTCCATCGCCTGTTCCGGCGTCTCAATCCGGTTCTTCAAAGGAAGGTTATAGGTCAGCTCCAACGCTTCCTGCACACCGTAGGAAACGCTTCGGATAAAGGAAATCACCGACTGATTCACAACCAGCACCATGGTTGCACCCTCTTCGATCTTTACGATCATCTGCGCTTTCTGTGCACACTCATCCTTTACGACCTGATAAATACTGTTTCCGGCATAGTCAAGGGCCGCAAGCTCCAGCTTCAGTGCCCTGGCAAGCTGCTGATAGCCATCGAGAAGTGCCTGTGGCGCTGCCAGAACCAGAAGCTTATACTGCTGCCCGGACTTCGGATTTCCGGTCACACCAAGCATGCTGTAAGCAAGCTGATACTGGCTTAAGTCCACCGGGAAATAGTCCGACGCATTGGCATTTACAACATCCATGATCCGGTTTTCTTTCACAAAAGGAATCGTAACCTCACGGCTGGCGATCTTGGTCGAAGTCAGGGTAAACACCACCTGCTTCGATTTCATCTTATACTCGGCAAGAGCTTCCCTTAAATCCGCCACAAAGGTTTCATTGAAATTCAAAATACCGTCATTAATCATTCCCTCCGGAGTCGGTAGGGAAAAATACCAGTACACCTTATGGGTTTTTGATTTATAGTCAACCTCACATACTCTTGTCAGTGAATATCCGATTTCTATACTGATTACTTTACCAGCCACGAATCGTTTCCTCCTTTGTCCTGAAAAAATGATGTTCTATTATATATAATACAAGAAACCTGCCGGGATTACCAAGCAGGTAAAATATTCGCTCTTAAGGTTAAAAACCCAGTAGTCCCATGTACCACTGAATCATGGTATTTCCCCACAAAACTGCAAGAAGTACTCCCAACGAAAGGTATGGTCCCATCGCCAGAACCCGGTCGGCGCCAAATGCCTTCATCCGGATAATATGAATGACCGATCCTAAAATGCATCCTAAAAAGAATGCTAGCAGAACCAGCTTCCAGCCAAGCACCAGTCCACAGACGGCCATGAGCTTCACATCGCCTCCACCGATTGCTCTTCCTTTAGAGGCATAATACAGAATGGCGAGCACAACGCTCACACTTAGGAATCCGATCACGTAGTCCAGCACACAGGTAAAGTCTGTTGCTACGCGGACAATTCCGAGAATCAGAATGAAAATATTGATTCCAAGGGGAATCTCAAAGGTTCTGAAATCAATGACACTGATTACCAGAAGTGCAGAAACCAGCAGGCAATATAATATAGAAGTAATTGTCATTCCATGAATCCACACGATCATTACATAAAGAATGCCGTTCGCTACTTCAATCAGCGGATACTGTACGGAAAGCTTCGCATGGCATTTCCGGCATCTGCCCCGCAGAAAGAGG
>UMFK01014463.1_pt1 | contig 13142 bp, 9 predicted proteins | sample 1964981 | NCBI WGS metagenome assembly UMFK01 (sample SAMEA4836043, study PRJEB28245) | human gut metagenome | biome: gut microbiome; material: fecal sample | place: Denmark | collected 2008
GTCGATGCCTGCCATAGGCACGGAGCCAAGGTTTCGGTACAGCTGCAAAACGCTGGACCGGAGGGCAATGCGAAAAACGCAGGAGCGCCATTGCAGGCGGCATCTCCCATTCCCGCAGCATGCGGGCGCGATGTGCCTGAAGAGGTGCCAACTAGAAAGGTATACGAGCTGGTTCAAGGATACGGGGATGCTGCCGAGCGCGCCCTTCGAGCGGGCGTTGACGCAGTGGAAGTGCATATGGCCCATGGCTACCTGGTCAGTTCGTTTATTTCCCCGCGAACTAATAAACGTGTCGACGAATTTGGCGGATCTTTCGAGAATCGTATGCGCTTTCCCCGCTTGATCTTGGAAGAGATCCGAAGACGTGTTGGGGATAGGGTGGCGGTGCTCTGTCGCATCAACGCTGCCGACGAAGAGCCGGGCGGCATTGATGTGAACGATGCGTGCGTTATTGCTCGTTACCTTGAGGAATGTGGCGCCGATGCGTTGCATGTTTCCCGTGCGGTTCATTTGCGAGATGAGTTCATGTGGGCTCCAGCCTCGGTGCACGCTGGATTCAACGCTGATTTGGTGGCGAAGATCAAAGAATGCATTAGCATTCCGGTTATTTCCGTGGGGCGTTTTACCGATCCGTATTTGCCTGAGCTTTTGATCGAGCAGGGGAAATGTGATCTTGTGGCATTCGGCCGCCAGAGCTTGGCGGACCCCGAGATGCCCCGCAAATACGCCGAAGGCCGCGAAGAGGATACGATGCCATGCATCGCCTGTCTTCAGGGGTGCGTTGCCAACATGTATGCAGGTAAGCCCATACGTTGTTTGGTGAATCCTCGTTTAGGGCATGAGTGCGAAACCGTGCCAGCTGCAGTTGCGGCTAAGCGTATTGTTGTGATCGGTGGTGGCGTTGCGGGGCTGGCGGCAGCTGCCATAAGTTCCGAGCGCGGATATGACGTGATTCTGCTCGAAGAGGCGCCCGCATTGGGCGGGAACATGCGTCTGGCATCGTTCCCACCCGGCAAAGGCCCTATTGCGGATATGGTTCGTTCATGGGTGGTGCGCGCGCAAAAAGCGGGCGTCGAGGTGCGTCTTGGCGTAAAAGCGCTGCCTGACGATATTGCTGCGCTGCAGCCCGATGAAGTGGTGGTGGCTACGGGCGCCCGGGCTTTGCTGCTTCCCATTGAGGGCATCGACTGTCCTGCGATCCTGCGAGGGGGAGATGTCTTGGCCGGAAAGGCTTATCCGGGGAAGAACGTGTTGGTTGCCGGTGGAGGGATGGTCGGTTGCAAGATTGCCGATTTGCTTGCCGAATTGGGGTATAGCGTTACCGTGGCGGAATACCGTGAAAATCTGGCGGCTGATATGGTGGCGGAGCACCGTAGCGCTTTGATGCGCAGCTTTGCCGAACACGGCGTGTGCCAGGTTCCGAATGCCAAGATCTGTCGCTTCTACGCTGATGGCGTGGAATATGAGAATACCCTAACCGGCCAATTGCATGAACTGCGCGGGTTTGATTCAGTGGTGCTTGCTATGGGGTACGTCGCCGATGATCGGCTTTCGGAAGCATTGGCACAGCGCGGCATTTCGGTTCACGTGGTCGGCGATGCCGTGAAAGCCCGTCGTGCCATCGATGCCTTGCGTGAAGCCTACGAGTTGGCGGTTTTGCTGTAAGAAGGGGCGGTAAAGATAGCGTTGCTTTGGCCGTATGCGAAAGTGTGCGTTGCGAGCGTGGGCGTTTCGGGTATTCTTCAAACGAAAAGAAAATACTCGCGCATGGAAAGAGGTTGCGATGAACGTAGTGTGCTTGGATCTTGAGGGCGTTTTGGTTCCTGAGATTTGGATTGCCTTTGCCGAGGCAACCAACATTCCCGAATTGAAGAAGACCACGCGCGACGAACCTGACTATGACAAGCTCATGAACTATCGACTCGGCATCCTCAAAGAACATGGCCTGGGGCTGAAAGAGATTCAGGATGTTATTGCCACCATCGACCCCATGCCTGGTGCAAAGGAGTTCTTGGACGAGTTGCGCGAGCTTACCCAGGTGATCATCATCTCTGACACGTTTACCCAGTTTGCCCAGCCTCTCATGAAGAAGCTCGGTTGGCCTACGCTGTTCTGCAATGAACTTAAGGTGGCCGAAGACGGCACGGTTACAGGCTTCAAGATGCGCTGTGAGCAATCAAAGCTCACCACCGTCAAGGCGTTGCATCAGGCGGGGTTGGAAACCATTGCCGCAGGTGACAGCTTCAACGATCTGGGCATGATCAAAGCTAGCAAGGCGGGCTTCCTGTTCAAGAGCACCGATTCCATCAAAGCTGACAACCCCACTATACCCGCGTTCGAAGAGTATGCTGAGTTGATGGCGGGTATCAAGGCTGCCCTTTAATCGCCGGAGTCTAAACCTGTCGGGTTGCCGCTGGGGCATCAATCCATGGCGCCGCCCCCGAGGTCTTTATCCGCCAAATCTGAAACCTATTGCTTCGCCAAGCTATGCGGTTTGGCTGCACCGAGAATAACTAAACGCCGGATTTATGTTTGTCGCATGTGTCCGGCGTTTTCTTTTTCAAGAAATTGGTTAAGCATCTAAACTATTAAGCCATTAAATGGTTAAGGAGCTTCACCTATGAACGAAACCGTCCGCGATCGTTCCCCTCAATCGTTGGAGAACGAGATTATCGCATTGACCCATCGGCTTAAGTGTTTGCGCCCTGCGTTATCCCCAAGCATGGATGGGCTTACCCCGATGGAGGCTCATGCCCTTGTGCTTTTGTTTTGCGCCGATGAAAAGCAGCGCAGCGTCAAGCCTTCCGACATCGCACGCCATCTGCGCGTTTCGCCCAGCGCGGTATCCCAGTTCCTGAGAAGCCTTGAGCGGAAGGGCTTTATCGTGCGCACGCGTGCCGAGGGCGACTCACGCTCGGTTTGCATAGGCCTCACGGAAAAGGGCCAATCCCTCTCTTCGCAACTTCGCCGTGAGCGCAGCAAGCAGTTTATGGACATGGTCGAAAGCGTTGGCATCGACAACATGAATCAATTGGTAGTGATCTTGGAAAAAATTTGCGATTACGCAGAAGGGTCGGATTCGTTTGTTCCCGTTTCCCGTGAATGCGATATTCCTGGGAGAGGGGTTTCATGCGCATAATCGGGTATTTAAAACAATCAAAAGTTGCTGTTGCTTTGATCGTGGTTCTTCTCATCGTGCAAGCATTTGCCGATTTGTCGCTTCCTCGTTACACGTCCGACTTGGTTGATGTTGGCATCCAGCAGGGCGGTATCGAAGATTGCTCGCCTAGCGTTATGAGCTCCGATACGTTTAACTACGCCTGTATGCTGGCGCCCGATGATGACGAACGGCTGTTGCGCAGTTCGTATGAGCAGGATTCGGATGGGAACTTTGCCCTAAATCAGCAAGGCTTGGAGCAGCGTAAAGAGCTTGATTCTGCCATCGCCCTCCCTCTTGTGGTGGTTCATTTTTCCGACCAGATGGCAGAGTCGTTGAAGGGTCAGCAGAAAGAAGGGTCGCCAGCATTTGATGGTGCTCCCGGTGTCTCGGGGGATTTCGATCTGCCTCAGCTATATGCCGCATATCAGGCGGGGGCCATTAGCAAGACCCAGGTTGAAGAGGCGATGGCCCAGGCCCAGAATGCGTTCGGGTCCATTGACGAATCTCTTATCCAGCAACAGGCAATAATGGCAACCAAAGCAGAATACGAGCAGCTTGGCATCGACATGGGAGCCATGCAGATGAGCTACCTGGTGCGGCTGGGGGTTCAGATGCTAGGGGTTGCGGCATTGATGATGATTGCCTCGATTGCGGTTGGTTTCATCGCGTCGCGAACGGCGGCAAAAACTGCTCGAGGCTTGCGTGAGCGCCTTTTCGAGAAAGTTATTTCCTTTTCGGATGCCGAGGTCCAATCGTTTTCTGCGGCTTCCCTCATCACGCGTGGCACTAACGATATCCAGCAAATCCAAATGGTGATGGTGATGCTTCTGCGCATGGTGCTGTATTCACCGATTCTCGCCATTGGCGGTATTGTCATGGTTTCGCAGACGAACGTTTCGATGAGTTGGATCATTGTACTTGCGGTAGTGGTAATCGCCATCATTATCGGCATACTCATGGCAGTTGCCATGCCGAAGTTCAAGATGATGCAGAAACTGATCGACCGCGTGAACCTGGTATCGCGCGAGATGCTAACTGGTTTATCTGTTATCCGCGCATTCGATCGGCAGCAGTATGAGGAAGAGCGCTTCGACAAGGCAAGTACGGCACTGTATCGTACGCAACTGTTCACGAACCGGGCCATGGCATTCATGATGCCCACGATGATGTTGGTCATGAATGCTGTTTCGGTTCTTATCGTGTGGGTGGGCGGAACCTATATTGATGCGGGCACGATTCAGACCGGTGATATGATTGCCTTCATCACCTATTCCATGGTTATCGTCATGTCGTTCTTGATGATTGGCATGATTGCGATCATGCTGCCGCGTGCCGATGTTGCCGCTCGTCGCGTTAACGAGGTTCTGGAAACGGAAAGTTCTATTGCAGACCCCGTTCAGTCGAAAGCGGGCGAACTCGATTCGAGCGCGGAAGGCCTTACTGTCCAGTTCGATCATGTCACCTTTGCCTACAACAGGGGCAGCAGTCCCGTTCTGGAAAACATTGATTTTACGGCTGAGCCAGGTCAGACCACAGCCATCATCGGCCCTACAGGGTCAGGCAAATCGAGCATCATAAAGCTCGTCGAGCGTTTCTATGACGTGGCGGAAGGGTCAGTCCGCGTGGGCGGTGTCGATGTTCGCGATATAAAACAGGATGAACTGCGAAAAGAGCTTGGCTACGTACCTCAAAAGGCATTCCTGTTCTCGGGCACCATAGGGTCGACCATTGCGTATTCCAATGAGGCAATGGACGAGGAGCGCATTCGGTTTGCAGCTGAAATTGCGCAAGCAACCGAGTTCATCGATGCCAAGGCCGAAGGCATGCAAACCGCAATCAGCCAAGGCGGCACCAATGTTTCAGGCGGTCAACGCCAGCGCCTTTCAATTGCGCGCGCCCTGGCTACCGATGCCCGTGTGTTGCTGTTTGACGACAGCTTTTCTGCACTCGACTACGCGACTGACGCCAAGCTGCGCCGCGCCTTGGCGCAGAATGCTGCGGGCAAAACGGTGATCGTGGTGGCGCAGCGTATTTCTACGGTTCTCAACGCCGACAAGATCGTGGTGCTTGAAGAAGGGAAGATGGTTGGCTGCGGTACCCATTCGGAATTGATGAAGACCTGTCCGACGTATCGCGAGATTGCCGAATCCCAGTTATCGGAGGAAGAGCTGAAAGGAGGGGATGAGCGATGAACATCGACGAGGAAAGAAAAAATCAGGAAAGTGAGCCAATTGCTGCGCGTGCTAACACCCAGCCTCGTCGTCGTGGGCCGATGGGGCGTGGGGGCATGATGCCTGGCGAAAAGGCAGGAGATTTCAAGGGCTCCATGCTGAAGCTGCTGGCATTCATGGGCAAGTTCAAGTTTGCGCTGGGGGCGGTGTTCGTGTTCGCCATCGCCTCGACCGTGTTCAACATTGTGGGCCCGAAGGTTCTCTCGACAGCTACCACCGAACTCTTTGAGGGCGTTACGGCGAAAATTGCTGGCACAGGCGGCATTCGCTTTGATGCGGTGGGTGTTATCCTGCTTACAACTCTTGCGCTCTATGGTTTTTCTGCCTTGTGCTCATTTGTTCAGGGATGGCTGATGACCCATGTCACGCAAAAAACCTGCTATCTTTTGCGACAGCGTATTGCTCAGAAGATTGATGCGTTGCCTATGGGGTATTTTGAGCGCACCAGCACCGGTGACGTGCTTTCACGCATCACCAATGACATCGATACGCTGGGACAGAGCCTCAACCAGGGCGTGACACAGCTGATCACCTCTATCGCTACTGTAATAGGCGTGCTGGTTATGATGCTTTCCATCAACGTGCCCATGACGCTTATTGCCCTGCTGGTGATTCCCCTTTCAGCTATCTTGGTGAAAGTGGTGGTTGGTCGAAGCCAGAAGTACTTCCGAATGCAGCAAAACCGCCTGGGTGCCATCAACGGGCAAGTTGAAGAGGTGTTTTCTGGACAGGCCGTGGTGCGCGCCTTCAACAAAGAGGGCGATGTGCTGGCGCAGTTCAAGAAGACGAACGCCGAATTGTATGAATCGGCGTGGAAGTCGCAGTTCCTTTCGGGCTTGATGATGCCTGTGATGAATTTTGTGAGCAACCTGGGCTACGTTGCTGTTGCCATTGCCGGTGCGTTGTTTGCCATTGGCGGACGCATTACCGTTGGTGATATTCAGGCTTTTATCCAATACGTGAAAAATTTCACGCAGCCCATTACCCAACTTGCTCAGGTGTCTAATGTGCTGCAGCAAATGGCCGCTTCGGCCGAGCGTGTGTTTGCGTTCCTTGAAGCTGAAGAGGAGCCGAAGACTGCGGTGACGGCGAAGACTTCGGACATTTCGGGCGGTGTGGAGTTTAACCACGTGCATTTTGGCTACGAAGCCGGCAAACCCATCATCAAAGATTTCTCGGCAACGGTTCAACGTGGGCAAACCGTTGCATTGGTTGGGCCGACCGGTGCTGGCAAAACGACTATCGTCAAACTGTTGATGCGTTTCTATGATGTCGATAGTGGTTCAATCCGTGTAGGCGGCCATGATGTGCGCGAGTTTGACCGCAACGATTTGCGTTCGCTATTCGGTATGGTTCTACAAGATACCTGGCTGTTCAAGGGGACGATCCGGGAAAACATACGCTATGGTCGCCTTGATGCGACCGATGAAGAGGTTGAAGCGGCAGCCAAGGCGGCATTCGCTGATCATTTCATCCGTACCCTGCCAGGTGGCTACGATATGGAGATTAATGAAGATGCGAGCAATATCAGTCAGGGGCAACGTCAGCTTTTGACCATTGCCCGTGCTATTTTGGCTGACAGGCGCATGTTGATTTTGGACGAGGCAACCAGCTCGGTGGATACGCGCACCGAAGAGCGAATCCAGATGGCTATGGATAATCTGATGAAAGGGCGTACCTCGTTTGTCATTGCCCATCGTCTTTCCACCATCCGTAACGCCGACCTGATTTTGGTTCTTCAGGAGGGCGACATCGTAGAGCAGGGAACTCACGATGAACTGCTGGTTAAGGGTGGTGTCTACGCGGAATTGTATAATTCGCAGTTTGCCGAATAGAGGAGAGCGCCAAGGCGCTTTCCCCTATACTCTTCAGCGGAACAACGTCAGTGAAAGCGAGATGCTCGTGTCGAAGCAGAAAAAAAATCCCCGTCAGCTTAGCCAGGAACAGATCATGGAAGGCTTGCCTCCCGTCAACATAGGAGCTCTTTTCATGCCTCCTGTCTGGGGCGCCGCTAACGGCATTTGGCTGGCCATCCTGTATTACCCAGCATGGCTTTTGGCTGACAACCTTTTCTATAGCGTCTACCTTGACCCTCGTCCTCTCACAGTGGGCTTGAGTATTGTTGCGGCATTGGTTCTTGCGTTTGCAACTATCGTGTTTGCCCGTGCCGGTCAGGGCTATGCGTGTCAGCGCGCTCTATCCATGGGCAAAACCAAAGAACAGTATTTGAAAAGTCAGAAGAAGTGGGCTGTTGCCATGGTCTTGGTCGCGGTGATAATGATCGTTGCGGCAACGTATTACAACTTGGTTATTCGTCCGACGGTAGGCGCATAAGTGAAACGTATCGCAGTTTTCTTTGTGGGCAATCGCTTGATGCTCGATGATGGTGTTGGACCTGCTGCTTACGATCTGATTCGGGAAGAATACATTCTTCCCGACAATGTTGATATGTTCGATGTGGGCTGTATGAGCTTAGACATGATTTCCAAAGTCAATGAATACGACTTCATGATCACCGTCGATGCCGTTGACGAATCGGGCTCGGAGCCTGGTACGGTATTTCGCTATCGGCCGCACGATATTGCGCGAACCTGCGGTGCCCGCACCTCTCTGCATGACACGAAGCTTGCCGATTTGTTTGATGCGGCAGCATTGCTTGGATACGCCAGCGAAGGCATGTGCTACGGTATGCAGGTTTTGAACCTGGAGCCTGCGGAGTTTATGGAGGGCCTCACGCAGCCTGTTGCAGATAGGCTGCCGTTTTTGGCCGAGTCGGTTATAGCTGAGCTCGTGCGTCAGGGTTGCAGCATCGAACGCAAAGATGGTGTTCCGCTGCCAGAATTGCTGTCGTAGACGTATTCGGCACCGCCGCCCCGGAGGGTGGTAGCGGATGTTCTTCCTACTCCTTTGCTGCCCAGAGTGCCTCCAGGCTAACTGTGTGCGCCTTCGGGTGGGGCCCAGGTGCACTTGTCCCATAAGCCGAGATGGCCCAGCAGCTGCTGCTGGGCCATCTCGGCTTCGTTGTGTTGCCTGGCGTGACGCTACTTGTATCCGATTTGGAATTGGGTTTCGTCCTCGTTTTCACGGGGCAACCAGGCTGGCAAAACGCGATGGTTGCAAGCGTAGTTGATGAAATCGCGCTGGGCGTCAGTGAGTTCGTCATCGGCGCGGTGGATCAGGTAAATCTTGTGGAAATCTCGCGGCAGATCGTCGATGGGAATGCAGACCACATCGTTGAAAGCCTTCATTAAGAACGAGTAGTCTACAAGCGCCATGGCTTCATCGCTGGCGGAAACGATGGAGCACGCAGTTATCTCCTCGCGGAAGCGCTCTTCTACCTGAATATCAAAATGCTTGGTGTGTTCCAAAACAAGGTCATGGGGAGGGCAATCGACGGCATAAGAAAGCACCTTCGAGCCTTGAAGTTCCTCAAGCTTGATAGATTTACGGTTTGCCAAGGGGTTGCCTTCGTTTACCGCAAGAACAAGCTCCTGTGACCAGAAAGGGATGTAATTCAAACCCTCGGGGGCATCTTCGAGCTTTGTGGCAAACGTGACATCGAGCGTGCCTGCGGCCAGGTCGCGTAAAAGCCCAGCGCTGAAGCCCTGCAAAACTTTCACCGACGTATTTTCGTCGAGATGGGCACGGAAAGCGCGCATCATACGGGACCAGTCTTCGTTCTGGATGGAGAAAGGCACGCCGATACGAAGCGTTTCAACCTTGCTGTTGACCATGATCCGAACGCGTTGGCGTCCTGTTTCGATATTCTTCAGGGCAAGGGAGGCGTAGCGGTAAAATTCCTTACCGTAAGGGGTAAGCAGGAATGTGCTTCCGTTTTTGGTGAACAGGGGCGCGCCCAGGTCCTGTTCGAGGTTTGAGATTGCAAGAGAAAGCGTTGAGCGCGCGATGGACAGCGACTTTGCTGTGTTTGCGAAGTGCTTCGAATCTGCCAAGCTAATGAAGTATCTCAAATGAGAGAGGTTCATTGTTATTCCTTGCTTCCGATGGCAGCCCTTTGTTAAGAAGCTGCTTTCCCACGATTATTTGAGGATAGCAAACGCTCGTTGATTTTGCTCAAACAGCGCAGGGTTTTCACGGAGGATGGTGTTGTTTTCGGTATCGAATGCCATCTTTCTAAGCTGCTTGGTTATTCTTGTGGGTTCCCCCGGTTCCCTATGAGATCTTTTGGGCAACTGGGGCAGAGGTCGCTGATGAAACAGTCAGCGCATTTTGGTCGACGGGCTATGCAGGTCTCTCGCCCAAACAACACCCATTGATGGTTGATGGGCCCCCAGTATTCACGCGGGTTCAGCGAAAGGAGGGCGTCCTCTGTTTTCGCGGGGGTGTCGGCAGAGGGACCAGCGAACTTCAGTTTGTGGGCGATACGAAATACGTGTGTGTCTACGGCGATGCCTTCGACAATGCCGAATGCCTCATTGAGCACCACATTTGCGGTTTTGCGCCCTACTCCGGGAAGCTTTTGCATTTGGTCCATGTCGCGGGGAACTTCGCCACCGAAATCAGACATGATCATCTGCGCGCAGGCGATGCAGTTTTTTGCTTTGGTGCGGTAAAACCCAATTGACCGGATGATCCGTGCGATGTCTTCGGGGTCGGCTTGTGCCATGGCTTGGGGTGTTCCGTATTTCGCAAATAGCTCGGGTGTTACCCTGTTTACCCCCGCATCGGTGGTTTGAGCGGAGAGCAGGACAGCAATGGTGAGAGTGAAAGGCGTGGTGTAGTGAAGCGCGCAGGCTGCTTCTCCATAATGGCTGTTCATGCGCTCGGCGACAGCTAGGGCGCGGACGAACTTGTCGGCTTTCTTTTCGCGGGCCATGGCATTTCCCTTCGGTGATTACGGTTGGTTGCGCATGCCTTATGGTAACGCCGATTCTTGGCGTGAATTACCTTATACGGATATTAGAATAAACGAGAGAAAACGCCCGAAGCTTTTGCTTTCGGGCTTGTTGGGGTTGTGATGCCCTCCTGCAGCAAGGCCGAGCGCCGATTGTCCAGCTCCATGGCGCTATGTGCCAATGGTGCTGTTGGAGGATACCTTAGCGTCTGCCATCTTTGCTGACATGGTGGAACCCAGGCCCTGCCCTTGGTTTGCTGGCGGTAGGGGCAGCACTTACCGAAAGGAACGGACATGTTGATAGATATGCTGTCTGCGTCGCTTGCCAAGTCGGGTGCGCTCGATGATGCTTGGGCGAAGCTTGATTCGGGGCAGGATGCTACGGTGGGCGTGGCTTCTTCTGCTCGTCCGTTTTTGGTTGCGGCGCGTTTTGCGGCTGACCCCAGGGCTACGCTTGTGGTGGCGGCGGGGGAAGAGGCTGCCGATACTTTTGCACGTACGGTGGGTGCCTTCGTGGGCGAGGAGCGTGTTTTGCGTTTGCCCGATTACGAGGGCAACCCGTTCTCGCTCGATGCTCCGCCCCAGCCGCGCCTTCATGGCCGTAGGCTCGAAGCTCTTTGGTCGCTTCAGCAGGGAAAGCCCGCTGTTGTGGTTGCTTCGGCTCGAGCCCTGCTGCGTCGCATTGCTCCCGCTAAAGAAGAAGTGGCGCGCCCCCTTGTTCTGGTGGCGGGGTCCGACCTTTCAGAGGAACCCCAGCGTGGCATTGCCTGTTTCGAGGATTTGGAGCATTGCCTGGTATCTATGGGCTACGAAAACAGCGGAAAGCTTGATGGCCCTGGTACGTTTAGCGTGCAGGGTGGTGCTATCGATGTGTTTCCCGGGAATCTTGCGTATCCTGTACGTCTCGATTTCTTTGGCGATGAATTAGATGAGATTCGTCGGTTCCTTCCTTCAACAGGGCAGACCATTTCCTCGTTGAAGCAGGTTGATATTTTTCCTGTTCGCGAGTTTGCCCAGACGGATGCGGCGCTGCTTCGCGCTAAACGTGCCATTTCAAAGAGCGCGGAAACAAACGCAGCACAACGCGAATTGCTAGAGCGCCTCGAAGACGACTCTCATGAGCTGCCCGACTTGATGGCGGCATATCTGCTGGAAAAAACGGCGGCCGTGGGCGACTATCTGTCCGCGGATGCCCTAACGGTGCTTATTGAGCCACGTTCGCTGGTCGATGATGCTTTGCATGCTTACGATGAGCTTTCAAAGCGCTGTGTAGGCACTTCGATTCCCGTATCGGATCTGTACATGGGTCCCAATGAGCTTGATTTCGGCGCGAATCCGCGTGCAACTTACGTTTCTATCATGCGCGTGGGCGTGCAGCTTGATAGCGAGCTGGTAGTGAAGCGCGTTGATGTGGCGGGCGATCCGGAGAAACTCTTTGGCCGATTGCGCTCTTTGGCCGAGATGGGCTTTACGGTGGTTTTCTCTGTACCTCATTTCCGTGCTCGTCAAGAAATGAAGCTTTCCTTGGTTGATTTGGGAATTCCTATCAACGAGGTCCTTGACGTGGTAGGGGATGCGTCGCCTAAGCTCAAACGAGGTCAGGTCAACATCGTCGATGTAGATATCCCCCTTGGCATGATCTTCCCTGCGGCAAAGATGGCTCTCGTCTCCCTTTCGGACACGCAAGGTGCCATGGCTACGCGCAAACGGAGCCGCATCGATGTGACGGAGATCACGTTTCCTTTCAAGCCGGGCGACTACGTAGTGCATGCGGCTCATGGCGTGGCCTTCTTTCGCGATATCGTACGCCAAGATGTGGGCGGGTCCGAGCGAGACTATCTGCTTCTGGAATACGCCGAGGGCGATAAGCTGTATGTTCCGGTAGAGCAGCTGGACCGTGTTACCCGCTATGTAGGGCCGGAAGGATCGTCGCCTCGCTTGACGCGTCTGAACACGTCTGACTGGAGCCGCGCCATGGCGAAGGCCCGCAAGGCAACCAAGCAGCTGGCGTTCGACCTGGTTGATGTGTATACGCGCCGTGCTTCGACCCAAGGGTATCGCTATAGGGAAGACACTCCCTGGCAGCATGAGATGGAGGAAAGCTTCCCCTACCAAGAAACACCCGATCAGTTAGCCGCCATTGCTGATATCAAGGCCGATATGCAATCCCCACGCCCCATGGACCGTCTGGTCTGTGGAGACGTTGGCTTTGGCAAGACCGAAGTGGCATTGCGCGCTGCCTTCAAAGCAACGCAGGACAACAAGCAGGTTATGGTGTTGTGCCCAACCACCATCCTGGCCCAGCAGCACTACTCTACGTTCAAAGATCGTTTCGAGCCCTTTGGCGTAAAGGTGGAAGTTCTTTCGCGTTTCCGTACCCCAGCTCAGCAGAAGCAAGCTCTGGCTGATTTTTCAGAGGGAACGGTTTCGGTGTTGGTTGGGACGCATCGCCTCCTTTCACGCGATGTCAATCCGCATGATCTGGGCCTCGTCATTATTGACGAGGAACAGCGCTTTGGCGTTGCCCATAAAGAGCAGCTGAAGAACATGCGTGAATCGATCGATGTACTCACGCTTTCTGCGACCCCTATCCCGCGTACTATGCAAATGGGCCTTTCGGGCGTGCGCGACATGAGCTTGATCCTGACTCCGCCCGACGACAGGCGCCCGGTGGAAGTGCATGTTGGCGAGTGGGATCCCGACGTGGTGAGCGACGCCATACGCCGAGAGATGGCCCGTGGCGGGCAAATCTACTACGTAAGCAATCGCGTGCGCTCCATCGATGAGGCGGTGAAGCGCGTGCAAGCAGCCGCAGGTGAGGCGCGTGTTGGCGTTGCCCATGGCAAGATGACTAAAGAGCAGCTGGAAGACGTTATGGAAAACTTCGCGGCTGGGG
>UMFK01039617.1_pt1 | contig 13080 bp, 11 predicted proteins | sample 1964981 | NCBI WGS metagenome assembly UMFK01 (sample SAMEA4836043, study PRJEB28245) | human gut metagenome | biome: gut microbiome; material: fecal sample | place: Denmark | collected 2008
TAATACAGCCGGGTCTACGGAATCAAAATCGCCCACGATCATGTCCGGTTTTTTTCCGTACTTATATAAAAACTCCATGCCGGAGTCCGCAGCAATGATATAACGAAATTGTTGTTCTTCTATATATTTTAACATAAAAGATGCCTCTATGGCACCGCCTGATATTACCAATATCTTTTTTGTTTTCTGTATCATTTTACTAATCCGCTCTTATTTCATCCGATTTAAAAAATCCTGCACATTCTGCGCAACATCACCTTTGAACACTGCACTTCCTGCCACAATGATATTCGCTCCTGCATCCATCACCATTTCCACATTGTCCAGATTGATCCCTCCGTCCACCTGGATGTCGGTTTTTAGTCCCTGACGCTCGATCATCTGCTTTAACTTACGGACTTTTTCCGTACAATAGGAAATGTAGGACTGTCCGCCAAATCCCGGATTGACTGTCATCAGCAATACCATATCCACTTTCGGCAGGATATACTCGACCGCTTCTAACGGCGTTGCCGGATTCAATGCTACTCCTGCTAAAATATCATGCTCTTTGATCACTTCTATGGTGCGGTCTAAATGTTTACATGCTTCTGCATGAACGGTAATAATATCCGCTCCTGCTGCCACAAATTCGTCAATATAACGAATCGGCTCCTCAATCATCAGATGCACATCAAAGATTCTCTCCGTCAGCGGACGGATCGCTTTGAGCACCGGAAATGCAAAGGAGATGTTTGGGACAAAACAGCCATCCATAACATCAATATGCACATAATCCGCTCCCGCTTCATCGATCACTCGGATCTGCTCACCTAAATTAGCAAAATCAGCAGATAATATAGACGGTGACAGACATTTCATAATTATGTTCCTCCTAATACTTTTTCGTATCTTTTATTTCTTCATATAAGGTACAGTAGTTCTCATACCGCTCTGTACTGATCTTTCCTTCAGACAATGCTTCCTTTACGGCACAGTCCGGTTCGTGAATGTGACTGCATCCCGTAAAACGGCATTGTTCTTCTAATGCCACAAATTCAGGATAGCACTCTTTTAAATCCTCTTTTTCAAATCCCGGCATATACATGGAGCTGAATCCCGGCGTGTCCATCAGATAGGTGTTTTTCGAAAGCGGTATGACCTGTGAATGTCTCGTTGTATGCTTTCCTCTTTCGATCTTCATACTGATCTCTCCGGTCTCCATCCGGATCTCTGACTGCAGCACATTCGTAAGCGAAGATTTTCCGACACCGGACGGACCGGCTAAGGCGAAGGTCTTGCCCTCTATCTGCTCTTTGACTGTTTCTATGCCGATCTGCTCTTTCGCACTGACAAAACAGATCGGATATCCGGCTGCGGCATAGATGTCCTGCAGTCTCTTTCGTTCTTCTTCATCCACTAGATCTGTCTTATTAAAACAAAGCACTGCCGGAATATGCTGATATTCCATCATCACTAGAAAACGGTCTAACAGATGGAAGTTTGGCTTTGGCTTTGCCGCCGCAAAGACCACCAATGCTCCGTCTATATTGGCAACTGCCGGCCGGATCAGTTCGTTTTTCCTCGGCAGAATTTTTTCGATATTTCCTTTTTTCTCATTTTCATCTAAAATAGCAATTTCCACGTTATCTCCGACTAACGGTTTGATCTTCTGATTGCGAAAACTGCCTTTTGCTTTACATTCATAAATTCCGGCTCCTACTACATGAATGTAGTAGAACCCGGAAATTCCTTTTACTATCTTTCCCTGCATATCTTTCCTTACTGCTTGTTAAATGTAACGTCCTGTACCTGTTTCTGCTCTGTTCCGTCAGAAAGTGACCAGGTAATCTCAAGTTTTCCGGAAGACATTTCTGCGATATCTGTTTTCTGGATCGAGTATGGGAAGGATTCGAGCGCAATACTGTTCCACTGCTCTAACACTGCTCCATTAGAGTCCTTTAATACAATACTTGCACCTACCACACTGTCATTATCTGCCGGTGCCGTAATCTTGGCACTGAACTTATAATAAGTGATCTTTGGTCCGTCACTGATGACCAGACTGATATTGCTTCCCGCATCGACATATTTTCCATCTGCGATACTCTGACTGATGACATTTCCTGCCGCAACGGTATCACTGTTCTCTTTGGTAACACTTGTTACCGTCAGTCCTGCTCCTGACAGTTCGTTTCTGGCATCTGTCTCCGATTTTCCAACCACTTTTGGAACTACGACCGGTGCTTTTCCCTGAGATACAACAATACTGATACTGTCACCCTTCTTTGCCTTGGCACCTACATCCGGTGTCTGGGAGATGACCTGACCGCTTGCTACCGTATCACTGTTTGCGTAATCCCTTGAATACTTAAACCCGTTATCCTGCAGTTTATTAATAGCGGATGTCTCATCGAGTCCCTTGACATCCGGAACGGAAACTTCACCCACGCCACTACTCATCACAACGACAATGGTTGTATTTTTCTTGATCATATCTCCTTTGTCTTCACTCTGGAAGATGATCTCTCCTGCATCATATTTTTCGGAAGCCTGTGTGCCGCCGTCTTTGATGCCTAGATCAATTTTATTTAATGCTTTTTTTGCTTCCTCATAGGTCATTCCGGTGACATCGATCATCTCGACCTGTTCGCTGTCTTTCTCCGTCTTTGTCGCCTCTTTTGTATCATCCTTTTTACCGGAGGAACCAAATTTTACGATCCCACTGACACTTAAAATAAGCCAGATGACAATTCCGACAATGATCACACCTGCAACGATCCCTGCAATGGACATAGCCTTTTCCATCTTCGGATTGAGTTCGCCTTCGGATTCTTCTTCCTCCTCTTCGTCGTCCTCATCCTCTTCCGCTTCTTCCTGCGGATCATAATAAACGCTTTCTGCTTCTTTTTTGATGCGCTCTAAATCTTCATCATTATATTTTCTTGTCTCGCCGCCGACATTCGGATCTACCAATGTCACAAAATCTTCATCCGGATTGATCAGGGATTTCTTTAAGTCCAATAGCAGATCGCCCATGGTCTGATATCTTCTGTCAGCATTCTTCTGTGTACATTTTAAGATGATCTTTTCTAAGCTGACCGGAAGATTTGGTGCATAAGCACTCGGTGCTACCATTTCTTCCTGCAAATGCTGGATCGCCACGGCTACGGTGGTATCTCCGTCAAACGGTACACGTCCTGTCACCATTTCGTACATCACGATTCCTAAGGAATAGATGTCACTTCTGCCATCCACAAAACCGTTTCTTGCCTGCTCCGGGGAAGAATAATGGACAGAACCCATCACATCCGAATTAATGGTATTTGATGTTGCCGCTCTTGCAATACCAAAGTCCATGACTTTGACTTTTCCCTCTGTGGAGATCATGATATTCTGCGGCTTGATATCCCTGTGTATGATATTTTTCTTATGGGCAGCCTCAATTCCTCTGCCTACCTGAATGGCGATACTGATCGCCTCTTTAAAAGTAAGCTGTCCTTTTTTCTCAATATAAGTCTTTAAGGTAATGCCTTCTACATATTCCATGATAATGTAGTACATCCCCTCCTGACTTCCTACGTCATAGATATTGACGATATTCGGATGCTCTAAGCCCGCTGCGGACTGCGCCTCGGTACGGAACTTTGTTACAAAATTAACATCCTCTGAAAATTCCTGTTTTAATACTTTAATCGCAACGAAACGTCCTAATGTATGGTCTTTTGCCTTATAGACATCCGACATTCCGCCCGCACCTATTTTTCCTACGATCTCATAACGATCATCTATAAACATTCCTTCTGTTAGCATTCTTTCCACCTCGTCTAAAACGGTTCTATAACAACCACCGTGATATTATCCTTTCCCCCATTGTCATTTGCTGTCCGGACTAATCTCTCCGCGCACTCCGCAACGTCTCTCTGACTGTTGATGATGCTTCGGATGTCCTGATCCTCTACCATGTTTGTCAATCCGTCCGTACAGAGCAATATGTAATCCTGCGGTTCTAAATTCACCTGAAAGAAATCCGCTACTACTTTGTCTGCTGCTCCTACAGCTCTTGTAATGATATTCTTGTCGGGATGATCTTTTGCTGCATCTTTTGCAATCTCGCCCATGCGTACCATTTCCTCTACTAACGAGTGGTCTCTGGTCACCTGTTTGATCTCTTTGCCTACAACATACATTCTACTGTCACCAACATTGGCAACCCATGCCTTTTTCCCGATTACTGTCACTACAACAACCGTAGTCCCCATGCCGGACATTGCCTCATCACCGGCTGCTTTTTTTATCAGTTCCTCATTTGCTTTACAGATGGCATGCTCGATGACCTCCACCGGTTCGGTTCTCTCATCCTTTTCAATACTCTCTACGATACTTTCTACCGTATATCTGGATGCATACTCACCTGCTTTGTGTCCGCCCATCCCATCTGCTACAATAAAAAGGTTCGGCAAATTTCCAACGGCATTCTCCGATGTATACATATAATCCTGATTCATTTCTCTTCTCTTTCCGATGTCTGATATCGAAAATGTCTTCATTCCCTGTTTCGCCTACCCTTCTGTATATCTCTTTCTCAATTGTCCACAGGCACCATCTATGTCTCTGCCCATTTCCCTTCTAATAGTAACATTTATTGCATTTTTTTCAAGTTCTATTTTGAATTTCTCTGTTGCCGTATGATCCGGCTGCTTATAATCCCGCTCTTTGATCGGGTTGACCGGTATCAGATTCACATGACAGTTCATTCCATGGATCAGTCTGCTGAGTTCCTCTGCATCCTCTTTTGTATCATTGACTCCTGCCACTAAGCTGTACTCAAAGGTCACTCTCCTGCCTGTCTTTGAAAAATAATATTTGCAGGCATCGATCACTTCTTCGATGTCATACTTATTTGCGATCGGCATCAGTTCCTGCCTCTTTTTCTGGTTTGAAGCATGCAGGGAAAGTGCTAATGTCATCTGTAATTTTTCTTCGGCAAGTTCCTTAATCTTCGGCACAATGCCACAGGTGGATACCGTCAGATTTCTCTGGCTGATGTTTAAGCCGTTTTCATCGGTCAGCATGGTAATAAAACGCAGCAGGTTTTCGTAGTTGTCTAACGGTTCTCCCGTTCCCATCACAACCACATTGGATATCCGCTCTCCGATGTCTTCTCCTACGCGGTAAATCTGCTCTAACATCTCTGCCGGAGTCAGTCCTCTGACTAATCCGTCTAAGGTAGACGCACAGAAACGGCAGCCCATACGGCAGCCTGCCTGTGAGGAGATGCAGACGGAATTGCCGTGTTTATAGCGCATCAGCACGCTCTCTATCATATTTCCATCCGGCAGACGAAACAGATATTTTTTGGTTCCATCCAGTTTCGATGTCTGAATGGTCACCGGCTCTAAGACCGTCAGTTCTGCCTGCTCTTTTAACTTTTCCCGAAGTGCCTTTGATAAATTCGTCATCTCATCCCAGCTGCTCACATGGCGGACATGCATCCACTGATAGATCTGGGATGCCCGGAACGGCTTTTCTCCAATGGATGTCATAAACGCTTTCAATTCTGCTAAATCCATGGATTTGATGTCTGTTTTTCTATGATTTTCACTCTGTATCTCACTCATGTTTCTTTCCTTTTTTCATCCTTGCAACAAAGAATCCGTCATTTCCTTCTTCTCCCGGAAAAATCTGCTTTTGCAGCTCTACTTCCAGTTCCGGGTACTGCTCTGACAACCACCTGACATTTTCCTCATTTTCCGCTTTATGGATCGTACAGGTACTGTAAAGAAGTGTTCCGCCCGGTTTGACATAACGCACGGCATTTTTTAAAATTTCCCTTTGCAATGCTACAAGTTCTGCCTCTTTTTCTAAGGTCATCTTGTACTTAATATCTTTTTTTCTTCCTATCACACCAAGCCCCGAACATGGCAGGTCTGCAATGACGATGTCCGCACGTTCTTCCCATGATGCGTCAAAAATCCTTGCATCCGCACACTCCGCCTGCATATTAGACACCTGACACCGCCTGATATTTTCTTCGATCAAAAAAACTTTCTGTGGTGTCAGATCCCTTGCGATGACTTTTCCCGTTCCATGCATCTTTTGTGCCACATAAATACTCTTTCCGCCCGGTGCAGCGCAGAGATCTAAGACCACATCCTGCTCTTTTGCTCCTGCTTCCTTTGCCGCTGTCATGGAACTGATGTCCTGTACATAAAAAAGTCCTTCCTGAAAGCTCTTTAGCTTATTCAGATAATCATAACCGGACAGGAACAAGGCATCCTCCATCTGCACAGACTCCGATACCTCTACTCCCTCGCTTTGCAGCCGCTCCATCAGTTCTTTTTTGGTGATGCGTGCGGTATTGATCCGCACCGTGGTCGGCTGCTCTTTCAAAAATGCCGCCGCCATCTGCTCGGTACGCTCCATTCCATATTCATCCTTCCACTGACGGACTAACCACTCCGGAAGGGAATATACAACGGAAAGATACGAGATCGGTTCTTTTTCTTTCTCCGGATAGGTGATGTTCTCTTTATTTCTTGCGATATTTCTAAGCACTCCGTTGACAAAACCTTTTAATGTATGGAACCCACGTTTTTTTGCCAACTTCACTGCCTCATTGCAGGCAGCAGAATCCGGCACTCCATCTAAAAAGCAGATCTGATAGACCGCACTCCTTAGGATGCAGCGGATGACCGGTTTCATTTTATGTACTTTTGTATTGGAAAATGTATTGATGATATAATCTATCCGAATCTGGTATTCTAACGTTCCCTCTACTACTTTTGTAAGGAAGGCACGTTCTCTTTTTTCTAAATACTGGTATTTGTCCAATGTGTTTTTTAACGCAATATGACTGTACTCGCCATCCCTTGTTACTGCTAAAAGGATGTCGAGTACAATCTCTCTCGTGTCTGTCTTATCAGTCACGGTCATTTCCTCCAAATAAGATGATCAGACGAAGTAGCTGCAGGATCGCTGCTGCCGCACTCGCCACATAGGTCAGTGCCGCTGCTCTTAATACCCGTCTTGTATACTTCAATTCATCATCCTGAAGCATATTTGTGGTTCCTAAGATATGCAATGCACGGTTAGACGCATTGAACTCTACCGGAAGTGTCACTAACTGAAACAGTACTGCTAAAGAGAAGAAAATGATTCCAAGCTGGATCAGAAAACTTCCGGTACTGCTGTTAAAGAACAGTCCGATAATGATCAACGGCCATGCCATAGTGGAGCCAAAGTTTGCCACCGGTACTAAGTTTCCACGCAATGTCAGTGGAAAATATCCGGTCTGATGCTGGATCGCATGACCACATTCATGTGCTGCCACACCGATCGCTGCTACCGAAGTGCTTCCATAGACACTGTCAGAAAGGTTTAACACCTTGGTCTTTGGGTTGTAATGGTCTGTCAGGTTTCCCGAAATATGTCCGACCTGCACATCATAGATGCCTGCATCGTGCAAGATCCGCTCCGCTGCCTGCGCACCTGTCAGTCCTGACATACTGCGGTATTTTGAATATTTTGCATAAGTGGTTCTGACTCTTGCAGATGCGATCAGACAAATGATCGCTCCGATCACTACAAGAATGTAAGTTGGGTCCCACCAGTAGTACATATCAATTCCTCCTGTTTCTAATATTTTGTGCTTTTTTTCTGATACTGTTTTTATGAGTGTCTTTTAAGCAAACTCTCTAGGCATTTGTGCCAAGCACAGTTCCTTCTTCGAGCGAAACACCACATAAGAATGCCTCTGCGGTCATCCGTTTTTTGCCCTCTAACTGTATCTCGGTCGGAACTAAAATACCGTCTTTTGTCTGGATGCCAAAGCTGTGCTTTTTGACGTTTACGATCGTGCCTGCCTTTGACGGATCACCGCCTTCTTTTACTGTCGCACCCCAGATCTTTAAGGTTTTTCCCTGATATTCGGTATAAGTTCCCGGCCACGGATTCAGTCCGCGGATCAGACGTTCTAATTCTACGGCACTCTTTGTAAAGTCCATCTCTCCGAAGGATTTCTTTATCATGCCTACCTGTGTTGCTTTCTCGTGATCCTGCGGTGTAAATTCTGCCGTTCCATCTTCAAGTGCCTGTAAAGTCTGAACTGCTAACTTAGCTCCAACCTCGGCTAAACGGTCGAACAGGCTTCCTCCGGTTTCATCTGGTGCAAGTGTCACCTCTTCTTTTAAGATCATATCTCCGGTATCGAGTCCCTCATCCATACGCATCGTGGTCACGCCGCTGACTTTTTCTCCATTGATGACTGCCCACTGGATCGGTGCTGCTCCACGGTATTTCGGAAGCAGGGATGCATGAACGTTCACACAGCAGTATTTTGGCATTTCTAAAATCTCTTTTGGCAGAATCTGTCCAAATGCCACAACGACGATACAGTCCGGCTGATATTTTTTCAGATATTCAATGCTTTCTGCTTCTCTCACACGTTTTGGCTGGAATACCTCTATATTATGTGCAAGAGCGGCCTCTTTTACCGGCGGATATTGCAGTTTTTTACTTCTTCCACGCGGTTTATCCGGCTGTGTGACCACCAGAGCTACCTCATGTCCTGCCTCGATCAGCGCTTCTAATGTCCCCACCGCAAAATCCGGTGTTCCCATAAAAATCAATCTCATGTCTATTCCTCTTCTTCCTCATAACGTACATCAAACAGATCACCTTCTACCAGCTCTGTATACAGATGTCCGTCTAAGTGGTCTATCTCATGGCAGAATGCTCTTGCAAGAAGTTCTGTACCTTCTAATTCACGCTCTACCATATTTTCATCCAATGCCCGTACTTTGACATAATTTGGTCTGGTGACTACTCCTGCTTTTCCAGGAAGGCTTAAGCATCCCTCATCTCCGGTCTGGCTGCCCTCTGTCTCTAAGATCTCAGGATTGATCAATACGATCGGTCCGTCTCCTACATCAATGACTACGATACGCTTTAAGATGCCGACCTGGCATGCCGCAAGTCCTACGCCGTTTGCATGATCCATCGTTTCTATCATATCCTCGATCAGCGTTGCTATTCTCGGAGTCATCTCCGTTACCTCTCTGCATCGTTTATTTAATACTTCATCTCCCTGAATGCGAATGGTTCTAAGTGCCATAATGTCCCTCTCTTTCTCCTGTCTAAAACCCGTGTACCGGATTGAAATCAAACTGCATGCCAATCCCGTTCCCAAACGGTTCTTTTTCTAAATATTGTTCTAAGCTGTCCTTTATCTCCACTAATGTATCATAATTTCCACATTTTAGATAGAGGACTTTGCGATAAATATCATTGATCTTTGCAACTGCCGGCTCTGTCGGTCCAATGACTGCCACGGTCTTTAGTTGCATCTGTGCAATCTTTTTTTCTATCTGCTCTGCCGCTTTTGTACCGTTTTCTTCCTCTCTCGAAGAAATCAGTATGACTAAAAGATTCCAGACCGGCGGATAATTCAAAAGATCCCGGTAGCGGATCTCCTGTTCGTAGAACATCCGGTAATCCTGTTCCTTTGCCGCCTCGATACTGTAGTGTTCCGGTGTATAAGTCTGGATGACTACCTCGCCCGGTTCACTTCCCCTGCCTGCTCTTCCTGCCGCCTGCGTTAAAAGCTGGAATGTACGCTCTGCGGAATGATAGTCATGGATATAGAGTGACATATCTGCCGCTAGGACTCCTACTAAGGTCACATTTGGAAAATCATGTCCTTTTACGATCATCTGGGTCCCGATCAGGATATCTGCCTCCCTGTTTGAAAATGCAGATAAGATCTTCTCATATCCGTCTTTTGTCCGTGTCGTATCCATATCCATGCGGATCGTTCTCGCCTCGGGAAAACGTTTTTTTACGATCTCTTCGATCTTTTGTGTTCCCGCTTTAAAACCACCGATATATTTAGAACCACATGCCGGACAGACCTTTGGCTGTTCTGTTTCATAGCCGCAGTAATGGCAGATGAGTCTGCCGCCCTGATGCTGGCTTAAGGAAACATCACAATGCGGGCATTTGATGACATTTCCACAGGCACGGCAGGACACAAATCCCGCTAAGCCCCTGCGGTTTAAAAAAAGCATCATCTGTTCGCCTTTATGCAGCCTTTCTTCCATCAATTCCTGTAATTTTACACTTAGGATCGAACGGTTACCCTGCTTTAATTCATCCCTCAAGTCGATGACATGACATACGGGAAGTGGGCGGTTCTGTACCCGCTCGGTCAGTTCTAACAGTGTGTACTCGCCTTTTTTTGCCTTATAATAACTCTCTAAGGATGGCGTTGCGGAACCTAATACTAACGTTGCACCGCACAACTCTGCCCGCTTTGCCGCTACTTCTCTGGCATGATACCTTGGAACTGTCTCACTTTTATAAGAAGTCTCATGTTCCTCATCTATTATCATAATGCCTAAATTTGAAAACGGTGTGAACAATGCCGAACGCGGGCCGATCATAACATCAATTTCTCCATTTTTTGCCCGCTGATACTGATCAAAACGTTCTCCTAAAGAAAGTCTTGAATTCAGGATCGATACCCGCTCGCCAAAACGGTTATAAAACCGCATGACCGTCTGATAAGTTAAAGCGATCTCCGGTATCAGAACGATGGCCTGTTTTCCCTGCGCCACCGTTCTTGCGATCAGTTCCATATAGACTTCCGTCTTACCGCTTCCCGTAACACCATGCAAAAGGTAGGTCTTTGGCTGATGGTTTTTCATCTGTTCCCAGACAGTGTCCACTACGTTTTGCTGGGCAGCATTTAAGACTGTAACATTTCCGCTCTTTTTGAGATGCGCCACCGGATTCCGGTAATCCCTCTTAGAAATGGTCTTTACGATCCCCTGTTCTTCTAAGGCATGGATGACTGCGGTAGAGACTCCGAGCTTTTTCGTAATGATCTCTTTTGGCAGCTCGCCCTGCTCGATCAGGGCTTCTAATAACCGTTCCCTTGCCACACTGTTCTTACGGTTTTTTTCTAAAAAAAGAGTCCTTGCCGCCTGCGGTTCTAACGCTAAGGCGATCGTCTGCTTTTGTTTTTCATTCTCTTTGCGCTTGATCGGAAGCACGGTCTTAAGTGCCTGGTTCATGGTCCCGCCATAGTTTTTGCGCATCCATGCTGCTAAAGAGATCAGCTCCGCCTCGATTGGTATCCCATCCGTCTTAATATTAAATATAGGTTTAATTTTCGCAGAATCAAAGGAAGGTTCGGTGGTCAGATTCACCACATAACCCGTGATCCTTCTGCTTCCTTTTCCAAACGGCACTTCGATGGGCATTCCGATCCCAATGTCCTGTTCTAATTCTTCCGGCACCAGATACTGAAACGTTCTATCTAATTTTTCTAATGAGATATCAATGATAATATCTGCATATAATGCCATCTTTTATTCTCCATGTAATTCTTTTAAGACTTCTGCGATCAGAACTCTTTCGTCCATCGGATGTTTCACGCCTTTGATCTCCTGATAGTCCTCATGCCCTTTTCCTGCAAGGACTATGACATCTCCCGGTTTTCCATGCTCAATGGCATAGCGGATGGCTTCTTTTCTGTCGATGATCTCAATGTATTTTCCATCTGTTTTCTCAATTCCTGTTTTAATATCATCGATGATCGCCTGTGGTTCCTCAAATCGTGGGTTATCTGATGTGATAATCGTAAAGTCTGCAAGTCTTCCCGATACCTCACCCATCTCGTAGCGACGCAGTTTGGAACGGTTGCCGCCGCATCCAAAGACACAGACTAAACGCTCCGGTCCGTATTCTTTTAAGGTACTTAACAGGCTCTCAAGACTCATTGCATTATGTGCATAGTCGATCATCAATGTAAATTCATCGGAAACTTTTATCATCTCAATCCTGCCACGCGTCTTTGCCTCTTTAAGCGCCTTTTTCATATCCTCCACGGAAACATTGAAGTGATGACAGATTGCAATGGCTGTCAGGGAATTGTATACACTGAATTTTCCCGGAACATCTATCTCTACATCAAAGTTCAAAAGTCCCTCTACAGTATAGGCAACCCCTAAATATCCCGGACGTTTTACTAATTTCGTATTGACCGCATGGATATCCGCATCTTTGGAAAATCCAAAGGTTTCCACTTCGCAGGTGTGTCCTTTTAAGATCTCCTCCACATGGGCATCATCTTTATTGACGATTCCCAAACGGCTCTGACGGAACAGCATGGATTTGCAGGCAAGATACTCTTCAAAGGATGCATGCTCGTTTGGCCCGATATGATCCGGTTCAATATTCGTGAATATTCCGATTTCAAACACAAATCCTGCCGTACGATGCATCATCAGTCCCTGAGATGATACTTCCATGACACAGCAGTCACAGCCTGTTTCCACCATTTTATGGAAATACTCCTGTATAATATAGGACTCCGGTGTCGTATTGCTTGCCGGAATGACTTCATCCCCGATAATTGCCTCGATCGTACCGATCAGACCGACTTTATATCCTGCACTCTCTAAAATGGATTTTACCATATAGGTCGTGGTCGTCTTTCCTTTAGTTCCGGTTACACCGATGACACGCATTTTCTCCGCCGGATGGTCAAAATATGCTGCTGATAAAAGTGCTAAGGCATAGCGGGTATCTTCGACTTTGATAACCGTTACCCCTTCTGGTGCTTCTACATCCTCCTGCACCACGATCGCAGCGGCTCCTTTTTGTGCCACTTCCCCAACAAACTTGTGTCCGTCCACTGCCGTACCTTTGATGCAGACAAACAGATCGTCTTTCCCTGCTTTTCTCGAATCATAAATCAAATGTGAAATCTCAATGTCAGGGTTCCCCTGCACACATTGATAATCTAATCTTTCTAATAATTTTTTCAGAGCTGGCATAAGCATTCCTCTTTTCCTTTTTTATCTTTTCTAATAATAACGGACTTTGCACCTCAAGTCAATTTCACGCATAAACTTTCCACAATGGAACATACTGTTTTTATGAAGAAAAATTTTTTGATCTGTGGGCTGACGGGATGGTGTATGGAGATCATCTTCACCTCGTTTCACGCCTTTTTTAATAAGGATTTCCGCCTCAAAGGGCAGACCTCTATCTGGATGTTTCCGATTTACGGACTCGCTGCACTGATCCATCCGA
>UMFK01005248.1_pt1 | contig 12965 bp, 8 predicted proteins | sample 1964981 | NCBI WGS metagenome assembly UMFK01 (sample SAMEA4836043, study PRJEB28245) | human gut metagenome | biome: gut microbiome; material: fecal sample | place: Denmark | collected 2008
CTCCTTGTGTCGGATTGGTTAGACGTCCGTAGATGTTGCCGGCGTCGCGCAGGCCGAATCGGTCGGCTGCGTGTTGCGAATTTCTGAACATGTACGACGTGGTTTGGTAGATTGGCACGGCGCGTGCGTCTGTTGTCGGATCCGGTTGCTCTTGACCAACGTGGAGTTGGAGCGTCTCGAAGTGATATTTCTTTGTTGCCATATCTATATGCTTTTAAGATTGGTTACTGACTGATTTTCTGTTCTCACACCGCAAAGTTATGGCGTAAAGATGAATCCTCCAAGAGCTTTTTGAAACTTGGAAAATTGTTCTTGAAACGATGGTGCTGATAGCAAAAAAATTCTGCAAGCGGTCATAATTAAGTCCGTTTACAGAATTTTATTCTTTTGCCTTGTTATGTGCTTCGGTTATGTAAATTTGCAGTACAACTGCAAATTTACATAATTGGAGGCAGATGTTTGTAGTTTATCAGTTTTATTTCCCTTGATTCGTTTTCAAGCGATCCGTTGTAGATTATGCTGTTTGACCCCACTATGTCGCCGAAACAGCCGATAAACGATTTTATCCCTTTTTCAAAATCGGGATGGTATGTTTCCGACGATTTGATTTCGTAAAGGTTTAGCATACCCTCTCTTTTTGTTATGAGGTCGACTTCATTTCCGTTGCTGTCGCGATAGAAGCATAGATTGTTGGTGCGACCGGCGTTTAATCTTTGCTTCAATGCCTCCGCAACAATCATGTTTTCAAAGAGATGCCCGCGCATCTTGTCACGTTTGATTTGCGACTCGGATTCTATTTCAAGCAGAAAGCTTGCCAGACCGGTATCGGTGAAGAATAGTTTGGGCGATTTGGTGAGGCGTTTCCGGGTGTTTGTGAAGAAAGGCTGGAGCATGAAGATGATGTATGAAGCCTGGAGTACGGACAACCAGGATTTAACCGTGTTGACCGACGCCCCGATTTCGTTGCTCACTTCCGAGTTGTTCCAAATGCTTCCTATGCGTGTCGCACAGATGCGGATGAATTTTTGGAATGTGTAGAGATCCTTGATGTTGATGATATTTCTCACGTCGCGCTCAAGGTAGGTTGTGACGTAGTTTGAATAAAATGTGTAAGTGTCCTTGCCGTCGCACCATATGCCCGGATAGCCTCCCTTGTATATAAGAGAGTCGGTGTCGGTCTCGTAATTGTTGAGCTCGTTTATGGAGAATGGCAGCAATTCAAAAACAGCGGAGCGTCCGGCAAGCGACTGTGATACGTTTTTCAGCATTGAGAAATTGTTGCTTCCAGTCAGAATGAAACGCTTTTCATAGTCGTTGTCAACGATTCCTTGTATGTACGACAGCAGTTGTGGGGAATTCTGAACTTCGTCAAGAATAATCCCCTCTGTGGTGTTGTTGAGGAATCCTACGGGGTCTTCCATCGCCAAATTCCTGACATCGGGATTCTCAAGACTAAAATACGGATATTCTGGAAACATGTGTCGGGCAAGCGTTGTCTTGCCGGATTGACGCGGCCCTGTAATGGTTATTACAGGAAAAGATGCAGCAGCGTTTTCAATTGCCTGGGTGATTTTACGGTTGATAAATTCGGCCATATATTATGTAAATTTGCAGTACAACTGCAAATTTACATAATTTTGGGAATATTCAATATGAAATAAGTGGGAAATTACGGATTAATCAATTTTGTCATCAGGGGTGTCAATTCCGTCGGAGTCGGGGTCTACGACATATTTCGGTGACTCACCGTAGCGGTTTTCAAACGGTTCGTTGTCTTGGCAGAGGAACACAATCATGACTATGTGGTAGGCGATATATGCGATGGCAAACAATACGAATTTGCCGAGAAACGCTGATATCGCTGCCGGAGGAAAATTGATTAATGAGCTGATTCCTAAGTCGATGACGAATATTGTGCCGAACCCATACGTGGCGATTATTCCTGCTCCCCACCACCATCCGCTGCGTCCGGTGTCGTGCAGGCGGCGGAATGTGATTGGAATCATCAGAAGATTCATCAGCCAGGATATCGTGTCGTGAGTGATTGCGCAGATGATGATAACGACAAGCGCGGTCCACCAGAATTCCGAACGGCGCGAGCGGCCGTTAAACTGAAAGATTTTGTTGCATGCGGCTTTCAGTGCCTCTCCGATAGAAAGTTGTGGTAATTGTTGTGTATTCATAATCAAAGGTTTTAGAGAGTTTCTTGTCAATTACGAGCGATTAGCACGGTGGCATATGCGGAGATGCCTTCCTGACGTCCGGTGAAGCCAAGCCGCTCGGTGGTGGTGGCTTTTACCGAGATGTCATCTGGATCGCAGCCAATGCATTCAGCCATAGCCTTCTGCATGGCGGGGATGTGGAGATTCATCTTCGGCGCCTCGGCGCAGATGGTGATGTCGGCGTTTCCAAAGGTGTAGCCTTTTTCCCGCAACAAGTCGGCCACGCATCTGAGCAGCTTCTTGCTGTCGATGCCTTTGTAGGCAGGGTCGGAGTCGGGGAAGTGGAAACCGATGTCGCGCAGCGCCGCAGCTCCGAGCATTGCATCGCAGAGCGCGTGGATTGCCACGTCGGCGTCGCTGTGGCCGAGCAGCCCGAGTGAGTGCTCGATTTTCACGCCGCCAATCCAAAGGTCGCGACCTTCGACAAGGCGGTGCACGTCAAATCCGAAGCCGGTGCGGAAGGGTAAAGCCATATCGTTTTATTTTTTGCCTAACAGGTGTTTGAGTCCGTCCATGTCAAACGTCAACGAGAAACGGAGCGTTTGGTCGAGAGGACTGTTTTGAGCCGTTGCAATCATGTATGCTGCGTCGAGCTGCACCACGTTGAGCGAGAATCCGGCACCAAATGAGAAGTACTGGCGGTTGCCCTTCATGGCGTTCTCATAGAAGTATCCGGTACGTACGAAAAACTGCTGGTTGTAGTTGTACTCGGCACCGACGGAGAGCGTGATTTCCTTCAGCTCTTCCTTGAATCCGCCCGGAGCGTCGCTGAACGACTTGAAGATGCCTGAAATCGACGACGTGTTGCGCCAGTCCTCAAGTTTCGACTCATAAGCCTCCTGGTCATAGTTGCCTTCGGCGTCGGTGAAGTCTGACTGGCGTGGACGTGTGGGCACAAGCAGCTTGTTGGCGTCGAGCGAGAGCGCTATGTTGTTGTATTGAGCCACCGGGAAGGTGAATGTTGTTCCGAGGCGGAAGTTTGTAGGCAGGAATGCAGGGTCATTGCCGTCGTTGTACGACACCTTTGAACCGATGTTGGAGATGTTGAAACCCCATGACCATTGGCATTCGTTGCGTCCCACCACAGGATATGTGGTCAGGAAGCCCGAGATGTCGGCGGCGAATGCCGACGCTCCTTTCTGCTGTTCGGCAGAATATGCGTCGGAGAAAGCGAGGTCGGAATAGATGTAGCGCAGAGCCACACCCATAGAGAAGCTTTCCGACAGTTTGCGGGAATAGCCGAGGTCGAAAGCCATTTCGTATGGGTTGACGGAGTTGACAACAGTTCCAGCACCATCGGTCATCTGAATCTCGCCGAGCGAGAAGTAGCGCAACGATGCGCTGACAGCCTGGTTGTCGCCTCCTCCCATTTTCCAATATCCGGAAAGGTTGGCAAGGAATATGTCGTTGACCAGTTTTCTCAACCATGGGGTGTAGGAGAGACTGACTGCCGCCGAGCTGTAGGCGAAGGCGTATTTCGACGGGTTCCAATATTGCGAATAGGCGTCGGGTTCGGTTGCCACACCGAGGTCGCCCATGGCTGCGCCGCGGGCATCGGGGGCGATTCCGAGCGATGTCACACCGGTTTGCACTGGGTTGAATTGGTTCTTGCCGTTGCTGTCGGCGATAGCGGGCAAAGCGATGAGCGATGCCAGGGCAGTGATTATATACCGTCTAATTTTCATTCGTTTTCTATAAATGTAGTTCTATTTATCAAAACTGAAAATAGTGGCATTTATTGCTTTACGACTACGATTTTTTTCTCGCGGAGGCTTTTGCCGTCGATGATTGCCGTTGCGTTGTAGTTGCCTTCGGCAAGGCGGTTGCCGTTGTTGTCGCTGCCGTCCCATGTGTATGGGAATGAGCCTACGTCGGTGCGCAGCACCACGTTGCCGCTGTTGTCGCTGACAACGAGTTGCGCGTCGGTGTAGTTGTCGGCGTTCTCAACGTCGAATGTCACGGAGTGTATCAGGGCTGTCGTATCGACGGTGAGTGTGGCGTTGTCGCTGACGGCAACGTAGAAGGCTATTGTGCGTGTGGCAACGTTGCCCGACATGTCGGCAATAACAAGTTCTGCCGTGTGTCGGCCTGATTTTAGGTTGTAGATGCCTTGGTCGATTATGCAATTGTCGGCTCCGTCGAGCTGGTAGGAGCACACAGGATAAACATGCTCTCCGCCGTCGATAGAAATGTAGGCAGTCGTGGCAATCTGCTCATGCGACAGGTTGAGGGCAACATCATCGGTCACTTCCGCTTTGAGGTGCAGCGACGATTCCACCTCCATACCGTCCTTGAACGTTGATTTGTCGTTGATGTAGAAGGCGTTGATGGTTGGCGCTGTCGTGTCGTCGGAAACGGCGGAGAGCGAGCGGTCGAATGTCAGTCCGTTGTAGAATCCCGACACCACGGTGCCGTCGTTGCTGACAGCGGTCACTTGCAGCGGTTTCTCTTTGTCGTCGGTCGTGATGCAGTTTGGCGCTATGATTGTGGCCGTAAACTCGCCGGCTGTCACATCGGCGCTTGTCACGGCAAGTTCGGCTCCGCGCTCGGTCAGCGTCTCGTCACCTTGTGTCATATAGTATTTTTCGGAGTCGTAGAGCGAAATCTTCGCATAGCCGTTGAAATCGGTATCGACTTCTCCTGCGTCGTTTCTGACACGGCCTTTTATGGTTATTGGAGTCATAGCACCTATGGCGATGCCATTCGAGGCGGCGACACCGTTGACTTCGGTCACCTCGGTGCGGTCACACGGGATGTCGACGAGCATTGCCGGGTCGCCGAGCAGGTGGTATTTCAGACGGTTGCGTGAACGGTCAGTTGAGAAGTTTTTCGCAAACATCAACACGCGGCCCCAGGTTTTTTCGTATTTAGCATAGAATCTGCTGTCGGATTCGCTGATGCCGAGATACTTGGCAAACGAGTCGGTCAGGCGTCCGTTCAACGATGTGTATGCCTCGCGTGTCGCTGCCACGGCAGCGATAATGCCGCCGTCGGGGTTGAGCAGCAGTTTGTCGATGAATGAAGTCTGTCCGCCGTCGTATCTGCCCACGTCGCATGAAGAGAAATACATCACTGGCGGCACGTCATATTTCGTGTCGATTGCTTGCTGCAGGTTCATCAGCACGGTCGGTTTGGTGAGCGATGAAATGTTGGAGTGCCCCACGAAGAGGATGAAATTCTGTCCTACATTGAAATCTTCGACCAGTTTCTCGCGTGTGGCCTGCAGATTGTCCACGTTGTCGTAAGGCTCAAGATAAATCTTGTTGAAATTTACGGCATTGTCGTTTCTCGTTCTGATTTCCGGAGTGTCTGATGTCTTCGGGGTTATCTCATAGTTGAAGTTGTCGATAAACGATTCAGTCTGTGTCGTGTGGATGTATTGGTCGCCATATTCGCCAATCATGAGCATGTTGCTCTTCCACGTGTCGGTCTTGCTGGGTTTGTGCGACATGTAGGCAAGCAGTTTGTCTACGTATGTTTTTGCTTCGGCAGCAGAGGCAAACGGGATGCGTCCAATCGAGATGTTGAGCAGAGCGTTTGTGCCTTCCACATTGACAGCCTCGTCGTTCATCACGCCGAAATAGTCGTCGGAGCAGTAGGAGGACACGCTGTGGTAGCTGTTGTCGGTCTGATAAGTGAGCAGTGTTTCCTCGATGTCGCCGCCGAAGATTCCGCGGTTGTCGTAGTTGCCGCTGCCGAACAGCAGCAGATAGCGGAATTTCAACGGGTTGCGTGAATAGAGCATCTTGCACAGCTGACGGTATGCGAAAACATCGCGCATGCCGTTGCCGAACTCGTTGAAAATGTCGTCCTGCAGCACCACCTCTACGTCCATGCCGTCGTGCTGGCGGTGGAAGTCGGCAATGCGGTCGGCTTGGGCTTTCAGTTTGGGAGTGGTGATGACGAGCATGTCGGGCGTGGCGAGAGAATGCAGGTTCTGGTTGGCCACGTTGCCTGCAAAAGACACTTGCTTCTGCTGCTTTCCGGTGTCGAAAATCACGTATTCCGCATAAGCCGTTGTGCCAAGATTCGGGACAATGCAGCTTGTTCCATCTCTTGTTGTGATGGTGTATTGTTTTGTGTTGTAGATTTTGTAAGGAGAATTGTTTGGCGTAAACACAAGCCAGGCGTGTGTTGTAGGAGTGGTGTTGCCGATTACGAGTCCTGACTCTTTGGTTGTCTTCACGAGCCAGCGCATTTGTGAGGAGTCGGCAGGAAGGGCAAGCGGCGACTTGTAGGAGACGGAAATATAGTTCATCTTCGCAATCGGCAGCGACACAGACGTGCTCACTTTCGCTGTCACCGACTCAGCCTGCGCCATTGCCTCTGTCACTGGGGTGGACCCGAAAGAAGTGATCAGTTTATAGATTGCGGCATCGGCTGATTTTGACACATTTTTTGTGTCTAAAACCATGCCGTCGACCGACAGTGTCACAGTTTGCGAGTCGGCGGTTTTTACGCCTGCCGACATGTTTACAACCACATTTGTTCCGCTGATGATGCCTGGTGTAGACATCGTAATTTCAAACTCTTTTGTGCTTGAGAAATCTTCGCCGAGGAAAAGTTTGCCTGAGCGGGTAGGGTTTACGATGTCGTTCTTGTGCCAAATCGACACCACGCCGTTCGAGCGCCATTCCTTGACGGAGGCAAGATTGCTTTCGTTGGTGTCGACGGTTTCAATATCGCGTGCGTCAAAATCCTCGCTGTCTGTAAGGAAGTAGTAAGAAGCGGGAGAGTAGGCGTTTTTTGAGATTGAGCGGTATATGTCGAAGTTGGTGGTGTAGTCAATGCTCCTTATTTCCTCGTATGTCAAGCCGTTGGCATAGAAGTATAATTTGTCGCCGGTGCGCATTGCCGGCACCTGCTCAAGGTCGTCGGTATAGTCTTTGTTGTAATTGTCGGTGGTCTGGATGCCTCCAGTGCCGAAAATCTTCACTTTTTGGGGGTCGGAGAATCCGAATTGCTTCAACTGTTCGCCGGTGATTTCATAGACGCCGGTTTCGCCGACTTTGATTTTAACCCATTTCCCTGATGAAAGGACGGAAGAGTCCTTGAATTTTGTCGCAGCCTGGCTGCTGAAAGAGGCGAGAACCGCGCCAACAGCCACAGCGATGATGTATTTAGTCATATCTCCTTGGTTATTTTATCTTTATGTTTATTGATTCAAAGTCGCCCAAACGAGCTGTTACACGGCTGTTGATTTCCGCATTGTGCCATTCGCCGTTTTCAATTAGTATCAAGTCGCCGATTTTCAGAGTGAAATACCGGCTTGCCGTCGCGATGCATTTGTCGAAGTCGGCAGCTGACGGCAACGTGAATTTTTCTGTATCTTCCCCGTTGATTTCCAGTGTTGCGGTGTTCTTGCCGAGCATTGCGATGTCGGTAGGAGTCATCTCGCCAACGATATGCGATGCGTCAAACGACGTTGCCAACGCTCTCGGTTTGCCGTTGGCGTTGAGGGTGTCGAGCAAGTCTTTTGCCTCAAACACAAGGCATAGCCCAGCCTCCTCGTAGTATCTGTTTGCAAACCGTTGCGCGATGTTTTTTCCGAGGCGGCACACGTGTACCGCGGCGGCTGCGCTGAATTGGAAGCGGCTTGCGAAGTCGGGCACAAAAAACGGTTTGCCGCTCTTTTGGATTGCAGAGTCGGGGATTACGTCGATTTCCAGTTTTTCAGGATTGTCGGTGTTTCGGAATTTTATGATTTTCATTTGTTCCCGTTGATTCTGTTGTACATTACTGCCAGGTGGGCATAGATGGAAGTGTTTTGGATAACCACATTGTCAGCCACCTTGATGCGGAACGGCGTGAAATTCCAGATGGCGCGCAGTCCGTTTGCCACAAGCAGGTCGGCCGACTCCTGGGCGTGTTCCACTGGTACGGCGAGGATGCCGATTTCAGCCTTGTATTGCTTCTCGCGTTCCGGAAGTTCGGAGATGTGGTAGATGGGAATGCCGCAGATTTCTGTGCCCACAACTTTCTCGTCAACATCGAAGCCTGCCACGATGTGCAGTCCGAACTGCATCAGTCCGGAGTCTTGAATCAGTGCGGAGCCGAGGCTTCCTGCACCGATCATGAAAGCTGTGTGGTCGTTGTGGAATCCGAGGAAATTTGACAATTCGGTGGCGAGCGTCTCAACCTGATAGCCGATGCGTGTTTTTCCCTTGATGTTGAGAAACGACAAGTCTTTGGCAATCTGCGACGCGTCGACATTGATTTTGCGTGAAATCTGTGTCGACGAAACATATTCTATCTTCTGGGTGCGAAGCATATTGACGTATGCCAAGTACCACGGAAGCCTGCGCAATGTTGGCTCAGGCAATAGAATCTTCTGACCATCCTCGTTCATTGTAACTCCTAATTTATTAACTTCCTTACAAACTGCAAAATTAGTTTTTTTTGTCAAATTTTGCAAATGTGAATACTTGAATCGAAGATTAAACAAGTAAGGGCGAAATTAATATATTAATATATTAATATATTCTGCTTGATATTATTACTTGTTGCGCTTTTTTATTTGTTGGGGCTGCGATAATTGTTAATTTTGCATATTTGTCATTGTAAAAGCTATTATTATGAACCGATTTTTGCGAATACTGCTGTATTTTACCATTCTATTGAATTGCATTCCAGACGCGTTTGCAGCCCGATTCAGGGTGTCTGACGAATATGTGACAGTCTTTGCCGAACCCGAGAGAATAACTAACCTCGGACGCGCATACCGTGGCGAAGTTTATGAATCGGAGGGTACTGACGGGAGTATGTTTGTCTTCACGTTTCATGGCCGCAAGGCGTATATAGCCTCTTATTGCTGCGAAATGGTGGACGAAGGCAGCAGTCAACAAAGCCAGACCTCCGTCGCTCAGCGGCAGCCGGCGTCGGAGCCTGTTGCGGAAGGACGTGAATGCGTAGAGCCGTTGCAGGGAAATAATATGGATAACCGCATCGAGTATGTCGAGGAATCGGGTGACGGCGCAGCCTCAGGCGCACACATGCCAGGATGGATTACGGGCATAATCTCGCTGATGATGCTGTTGGGCATTGCCATGGGGCTGTGGTCGCTGTTTGGCCCTAAATCGTGCGAGAATTTCTTTGACTCTCTTGCGGGAACAAGGGTGACCTGGTGCTCGAAAGCCACCTATTTCCGGCCGCTTATTTTCGTGTTTGTCGCAGGCGCGGCGTTTGGCGTGACGCATAACTTCTACGTTGCATTCGCATTGCCGGTGGCGTATGAGATTATCCTGCTGTGCATGCGGGCAAAGAAACTTGGAGGACTTCGTCCGGCAGTGGTGGAGGCATTCTTCTTGTTATTCCACGGCATAGGGTATTTGATTTTTTGTTGGTTGTTTCTTGCAGCAGTGTTTCTTGCCGGCGGCTCGTCGAAAGGCTCTAACTCTAAAAAGCGCGACGTCAACCACCGCTGTGGGAGATGCTGCTATTATGTTGCCGGCACTCCCAGCGACCAATGCTCTTTTCATCGCCACACCGTCCATCCTGACGATTACTGCGAAACATTCAAAGGATAGGAGAAAAATAATCCGACGCGATTATTCCGAAGCCACTGCGATGCGTTGGGTGATCGACGCCTCATCGCCGCCGTTGGTCGAGACCGTTGCGCGGTAGATGTAGATGCCGCGCTGCACGCGCATTCCGCTGCCGTCGGTCAAATCCCATGTTATAGGCATCGACTTATACATATCGCTGCGTCCGGTCGACGATGTGCTCCAGACGCTGTGTCCCATCATGTCGTAGATGCTCAGCGTTACGTTGAGCACCGCGTCGGGGCGGTTGTGCTCGATGTAGAAGTCGGCCTTTGTATTTGCCGGGTTGGCTGTTGAGTAGACTCTGAACAGCTGCGGCTTGATGCCGTTGACCACACTGAATGCGATTGTCTTTTCCGACATGTTGCCAAGCACGTCCCACACGCGGAACGTCAGTGTGTGCTGTCCCTCGGCGAGTTCTCCCATCTGGTAGTTTATGTGGCTCACGCCGTCGGTGTCCTGAGAGAAATAGTTCTCAAGACCGGAAACAACGGTTGTTCCGTCGATAGTCGCGGTTATGCCGTGTCCGATGTCGACTGGCGACAGGTTGATTCCCGACACGTCGTAGACCGATGCCACGAGAAAAGGGGTCTCGTTCACCTTGTCGCCGTCTTTGAATGCCGTTGAGTTGAGTGCGAGCAGGCGTATCTCCGGTCCGTCAGTGTCGTCGGCTGGCGACTCGTCGAAACCGTAGATGTAGAAGTCCTCGTTCTTGCCTACGGCGTCGCCTTTGTTCTCGTCCTGAGCATACAGGTTGACAAGAGCCGGAGTGTAGTTGTTGATAATGCCCGTAGGCATACGAAATTTCATTTTGAACAGGCCGTCCTTAACCTCTCCCGAACCAACAAACAGTCGGTTGGTGTGGTCCTGATAGGTCACTTTGCACTTGTCATCGGTGTCGGTGCCGCCCTCGTAGTAGCCGTTGGTGGTTATCGACACTTCCGCGTCGTAGACGGTGGTTGTCAGCGTACCATTGTAATCGGTCATGGTAATCCCGTCGGCATCGACAACCTTTCCTTCGAGTTCCACTTCCTGTCGCGCCATAGTCTCCGGTTTCACCTCGCCGTCGACGCTTTCGCCGTTGACCGCTGTCAGCCGGATGTCGTATTTAGGGTATTTCAGACGCAGCGCAGGGTCGCCGATGAGTGCATATTTGAGGCTGTGCTCGGTGTTTTTTGTCAGTGTCGAAGAGTAGCGCGAGTGGGTGTACCAATAGTTGTTCTTGGCATTCATCACGATGTCGCCGAGGCGTGGCATCTCGCCGTTTGGCAGAGGCTTGAACGTCTCGGCGCCGACAGCGCGGCAGAGGTCGCCGTTGCCGCTTATCGACGTCACGCGCGAGCCTGTCAGCAGTCCGATGAATCCGCCGCGCGAGTTTAGAAACAACATTTCGCCTCCCGACACGGTAGGAGAGTCCCAGCGAGTGAACTCGCAAGTGCCGGTAAACACGAAAGGGGGATGGCTGTAGAAGAATTCGTTCTCAATGTCGGGCCAGCGCAGCAGTCCGTTGTGGGTCCACGATGTGGGGTTGGCATGGCCTACGTAGGAGGCAAACAGCACACCGTTCTTGAAGTTTTGAAGCATCTGGGTGCGCGCCTCCGGGAAAGAGTGGCCCGAACCGCTCGACGAGGCTTTGTAGGCATCGATAAACAGCCGTTGTATCAGATAATTGCCCGCTCCATTCGCTCGCAGACTGTCGATGGCATCATTGGAGTCTCTCATGTGGATTCCGCTGTCGCCGTCGTCGGCAATCATCATTATGCGTGTCTTCCAGTTGCCCATGTCGGGGTTGCTGATGTAGTCGCTGATTTTCTGCACAGTCTCGGTTGCTTCTGCCGCGCTTTTAACGGGGATGCGTCCGATGCCGATACACATTTTGCGCAGGCTCGTGCGTCCAGCGTCGCTGCCGTCCTCAAGGAAGCCGTACACGTCGTCGGTGTTGAAACTGCTGCTCTCGCTTGTGATGTCGGCCGACTCCCAAGTGAGCAGCGTCGGGTAGCCGAGGTTGCGTGCCGTCGAGGTGATGCGGCGGTTGTCAAACACCGCGCGTCCGAACAGCAGCAGGTAGCGGAATTTGTCGTTGCTGTATTGGTCGGCTGACGCAGTGCGGTCGTACCACATCTTCGCCACCTTGCGGTATGCCATTGCGTCGGGGGTTCCCGACGAGAATTCGTTGTAGATTTGTTCGTCGGTAAGCACGGTCACTGCCATGCCGTCGTTGGCGCGGTGCATGGCAGCGAGGCTCTCCGCCTGGTTTCTGAACGCCGCCGGCGTGATTATCAGCATCGTTGGCGGTGTCATGGCGTGGATGTCCTGATTGCTCACGTTGCCCACCAACGATGGAGTGGGAAAGGAGGCAGCGGTGTTGAACGCCACGTATTCGCGCTTGCCATTTTCCGTTTGGCGGAACTGTGCTGAAGCGTTGTCGGCAAGGAAGTCAACTTTCAGCGGCGCATAGGTTGTGGTTACGTCCCATATAGCCGTCTTTTCATTGATGCCGCTGACGGCAAACACGCTGTCGCGGCAGTTTGCCGTGAAGCTGCGGAAGTCAATTTGCTTGTCGGCAAGGTTGAGGTTGCGCAGGTAGTTGACGGTGATGTAGTCAAGGTTGGCAAGGCGCACAGCCGTGCCGGTGGAAAACGACAGCTGCAGTGTCATTTTTTCGCCAGGATAGGACACAGTGCCGATAGATGAGGCAGTGGAGCAGATGTCGTATTCGTTGCTGCCGCTGAGCGAGCTGACGCTCACTTTCATCACTTCCTGTTTTCCGGAAGTCACGGTGAGCGCGCGCGCGGTGCCCGATGTGTGGTAGGCTGCGAATGCCACTTTCACCACCGGGTCGGTGTCGCTGACGATGCCTGGCAGGTTGAACTGAAAACTTTGTGTGCCCGCAGAGCGGAAATCCTCGCCGAGCAATGTGCGGCCGGTGGTTCCTGGGGCGGTAAGCTCTTTTTCGTGGTAAATGCGGGCAAGCGTGTTTGTTATCACTTTGTCGGACGCTTTCTCCGCTTTGGCAGTGGTCTGCATCTCAGCCACATCGATGTCGTTGCGGTCGGTGATGAAATAGTAGCCGGCGGTTGCATACGGGTTCTGTTGCTGCTGAAAGCGGATTTTGCCCGATGTCTCTGTCCACGACACGTTGCTTTGAGCGTAGAACAGGATTCTGTTGCCCGAGCGCATTACCGGCACTTGCGGCAGGGCG
>UMFK01000356.1_pt1 | contig 12944 bp, 8 predicted proteins | sample 1964981 | NCBI WGS metagenome assembly UMFK01 (sample SAMEA4836043, study PRJEB28245) | human gut metagenome | biome: gut microbiome; material: fecal sample | place: Denmark | collected 2008
GTTCCATTTCGGTAATCAGCTCATCAAACAGCTGCAGGGCATCATGAATCGGTGCAGTCGATGCCATATCAACACCGGCGCCGCGCAGCAGAGAAATCGGGTCGGTTGAGCAGCCGCCGGACAGAAAATGAATATAGTCCTTGACTGCCGGAGCACCTTCTTTGAGAATGCGGCGGGACAGCGCGATAGCGGCAGAGTAACCGGTCGCATACTGATACACATAATAATCGTAGTAGAAATGCGGAATGCGTGCCCATTCCAGATCAATTTCCTTGTCGATGACAATATCATCTCCAAAGTACTGATGATTCAGCTCGTGATACAGGGCATTGAGGGATTCCGCTGTCAGGCTTTCGCCGCGCTCGTTGCGGCGGTTGATTTCCAGTTCGAACTCTGCAAACATGGTCTGACGATACAGCGTTGTGCGGAACTGCTCCAAGAAGTAGTTGATGAGATACGCACGGCGCTTTTTGTCCTTGGTTGTCTTGAGTAAGTGCTGCATGAGCAGAGCTTCGTTGCAGGTCGAGGCAACTTCAGCGACAAAGATGCTGTAATTGGAATAGGCAACCGGCTGATGCTTGTTGGACAGATACGAATGAATTGCATGACCCATTTCGTGTGCCAGCGTAAACATGCTGTCCAGTGTGCCCGAATAATTGAGCAGGACATACGGATGCTTGCGCAGACCGGCAGAATATGCGCCGGAGCATTTGCCGACGTTCTCATAAACATCAATCCAGCGATTGTCAAAGCCTTCCTTGAGAATCGCACGATAGTCATCACCCATACAAGCGAGGGCGTCATATACGGTCTGTTTGGCTTCTTCATAAGGAATATTGACATCCACATCGCTGACAATCGGCGTGTACAGATCATACATGTGCAGTTCATCGACACCAAGCAGTTTGCGGCGCAAATCGACATAGCGATACATCGGCGCCATGTTTTCGTGTACCGCAGAAATCAGATTGGTGTATACTTCGGTCGGCACATAGTTTCCGTCCAACGATGCCTGCAGCGTAGAATCATACTTGCGGGCATCGGCATAGAACTTTAATTGCTTGACCTGTGCGGAGAGCAGCGCAGCGGCTGTGTTGCGGAACTGACCGTACACGCTGTACAGCGATGCAAACGCAGATTTGCGCAAAACGCGGTCAGCGCTGTGCATGAGCGGAATATAGGTGCCATGCGTGACCGGATGAGAATTGCCGTCCTTGTCGGTTGCTGATGGAAATTTCAAATCGGCATCGGCAAAGACAGAATAGACGCTGTCCGGTGCTTGTGACATCTCTCCGGCGGCAGCGAGCAGCTTTTCCTCGGCGTCCGAGAGAATATGTGCGCGCTTGCTGCGGATGCGGGTCAGAGCCAGACGGTAGGTTTCCAATGCCGGTTCTTCTTGATAAAACTGCTCCAGCTTGTCATCCGGAATGGCAAGCAGTTCCGGTGTTTCAAAAGAGCTTGCCGCATCGACAGCGACCATGGCGCTCATTGCCTGCGAAGTCATGCCCTGATACAGAGAATTGGCAGTGTCCTCATCGCTTCTGCGCTGTGCATAGCCATACAGCGAATCAAACAACACGCTGATGCCATCGCCGAGCTGTAAGAACTCCAACAATTTCTGTGCGCTGTCACCCAAATGGCCTTTATATGCGGCGAGCTGTGCCGGCAGGGCACGGGCTTTTTCCAAATCTGCTTTCCATACATCGTTGTTTGCATAGACATCTTCCAATGCCCAAGTATATTTCGGGTCCGCTTCGCTGCGGACAGGAATTTTCTTTTCCATCGCGTTTTTGCCTCCTGTGAGAAATTTACTTTCAAACAACTTTAGTATAGCATGGTTGCCGGAAATTTAACAGGAAAATATGAGATTATTCGTCCTCATCCTCTTCGCACGCTTCGTCTAAGCGCGCATTGCGTTTGTTGCATATGTGAGCGGTGACAGACAACAGAGCAAAGGTCAGAATAAACGTAAAGAAGGCGGCAATCAGGGCGCATAAGTACATCAGCGCAGGAGAATTGACAAAATAGCCGTTTTTTGTGTAAACGAGCAGCGTAAAGACAAAGATACAGACAGCGCCAATCATACTCATCAAGGCATTGCTTTTCGGGTTGGGCTTGAGACGCCAATCCCACAAGCCGCGGCGAATACAGCAACATTCCATGTATATGCTGAGGGCAAGCAGCAGAATCGTGGTGCAGCCGATCAATATACCGGAGGCGTTGGTGAGAATTTCCAACAGCAGCAAGGCTAAAATGCCAAAGTATGCAAGCCAAAAACCACGGTGTTCAATTTGGTACATCTGCTGTCTCTGACGCTCGTCAAGAGCAATCGGGGGGAGTAAACGGATATTTTTTCTTTTCATAGGTCATACCTCCCAAAATAAATCGTCCAAAGTTTTATCCAATGCTTTGCAAATGGCAATGCACAAACGAATGGTTGGATTGTAGTCGCCTTTTTCAATGGCGTTGATTGTCTGGCGGGAGACGCCGACCAGCTCGGCCAGCGCCTGCTGAGACAGATCTTTTCCGGCACGCGCTGCCTTCAGCCGCAGATTTTTCATGGACTGCCCTCCTTCTGTCTTTCTGTACTTGCAGTATATGCTATACACGATAAAATGTCAAGTATATTTTACATAACATGCAAAAGAAAAGCCGTCCTGCGAACAGGACAGCTTTTCGGACATAGCAGAATTTGATTAGAATTCGCACTTCTTTGCGATGTAATCCTTGACCTCCGCGATCGGCAGACGAATCTGCTCCATGGTGTCACGGTCACGGATGGTTACACAGCCGTCGGTTTCGGTCTCGAAGTCAACGGTGATGCACAGCGGCGTGCCAATCTCATCTTCACGGCGATAGCGCTTGCCGATGGAACCAGCTTCATCGTAATCAATCATGAAGTGCTTGGACAGCTCTTCATATACCGGCATAGCCTGATCATGCAGCTTCTTGGACAGCGGCAGAACAGCAGCCTTGTACGGAGCCAGAGCCGGATGCAGACGCAGAACCACGCGGACATCATCCTTGCCCTTCTTGTCCTGACCGACAACTTCCTCGTCGTATGCGTCGCACAGGAATGCCAGAGCAACACGGTCAGCACCCAGAGACGGCTCGATAACATACGGGATGTACTTCTCGCCGGCTTCCTGATCGAAGTATTCCATAGAAACACCGGAGGTGTTCTGATGCTGGGTCAGGTCGAAGTCGGTACGGTCAGCGATGCCCCACAGCTCGCCCCAGCCAAACGGGAACAGGAACTCAATGTCCGTGGTAGCATTGGAGTAATGGGACAGCTCTTCCTGCTCATGGTCACGCAGACGCATGTTTTCTTCCTTGATGCCGAGGCTGAGCAGGAAGTTCTTGCAGGTGTCCTTCCAGTACTTGAACCATTCCAGATCGGTGCCCGGCTTGCAGAAGAATTCCAGCTCCATCTGCTCAAACTCACGGGTACGGAAGGTGAAGTTGCCCGGGGTAATCTCGTTACGGAAGGACTTGCCAACCTGTGCCACGCCAAACGGAATCTTGCGGCGGGTGGTGCGCTGTACATTCTGGAAGTTTACGAAGATACCCTGTGCGGTCTCCGGACGCAGGTACAGCTCGTTCTTTGCGTTCTCAGTAACACCCTGGAAGGTCTTGAACATCAGGTTGAACTGACGAATATCGGTAAAGTTATGACCACCGCAGTTCGGGCAGGCGATCTGCTTTTCGTCGATATAATCACGCATCTTCTGATTGCTCCAGCCAGCCGGATTTTCGCCGGTAGCATCCTCGATCAGCTGGTCAGCGCGGTGACGGGTATGACAGTCCTTGCAGTCCATCAGCGGGTCAGAGAAGCCGCCGACATGGCCGGAAGCAACCCAAGTCATCGGGTTCATCAGGATAGCGGAATCCAGACCGACATTGTACGGGGATTCCTGTACGAACTTCTTTCTCCAAGCGTTCTTGACGTTATTCTTGAATTCGACACCAAGCGGACCGTAATCCCAGGTGTTAGCAAGACCGCCGTAGATCTCGGAGCCGCTGTAAACGAAGCCGCGGCCCTTGCACAGGGCAACGATCTTGTCCATTGTCTTTTCGGTGTTGTTCATAATTTCTACTCCTTATAGGCGCATATGGCTTATGCACACAAAAAATTTAGTCAAAAAATCTTGACTATGCTCTTATTATAGCGTATACTAATTAAATGTCAAGACATTGTATTGGCGAGACAACTTGAATATCCGGGTGTAGCGCAGATGGTAGCGCGCCTGCTTTGGGAGCAGGATGCCGCAGGTTCGACTCCTGTCACTCGGACCAAATGACCTCTTGTATGAAATGGCGTGCAAGAGGTTTTCTTTTTGCGATAAGTTAGTTGAGAATAATTTACAAAATGGCGGTAAAATTTCTCCGCGGGGATTGCTGAGACAAAAAATAACTTTATAGGCAGAAAAATGAAGATATCTTCATTTTTTAAGCAGAATATGCCGATATGGCGCGAGAGAAAGGGCAGACATGTGCGCATATGACTATTGACATTTTCCGTCTGCATTTCTATAATGATAATGTGTTTATAGATGGAATCGCGCGTGTGTTTCAAGAAAAAACGATAAATTTTGTGATTTTGAAATGAAATAGCGCGAAAAAGGGAGATGTGTTGAAAATTCCCGGCATACAGCTATCAAACGGTTGTTTCCGGTTTATTGAATATAAAACACCTATTAAGGAGGTAGACGAATGAAAAAGATCAAGCGTGCCTTATCGCTTGTCCTTGTGTTCTGCATGCTGTGCACCATGACGGTCACGGGCTTTGCGGCGGACACAACGAGCGGAGGGCAGACGGACTTCATGAAGGTCGTCCATCTTGATGCCGGCAGAAAGTATTTCAGCGTTGACAGTATCAAGAAGATCATTGACAACGCTTCCGCAGATGGATATAACTATCTGGAATTGGGCGTGGGCAATGACGGACTGCGCTTCCTGCTTGATGACATGTCTGTGACAGCAAATGGCAAGACATACAGCAGTGAGGCAGTTTCTGAGGCGATTCACGCAGGCAATGAAGCATACTACAATTTCAATACCGATGAGCTGACGCAGAGCGAGATGGACGAGATTATCTCTTATGCTAAGAATAAGGGCATCTCGATTATTCCGCTCATCAACTCCCCAGGTCATATGGATGCCATTTTGAGTGCGGCAAACTCGCTGACCGGTACCACTTGCTCGTACAACGGCTCGAAACGCACCATTGATGTGACGAATGACACAGCTGTTGCATTCACGCAGGCGCTGATTCAGAAGTATGTCGATTATTTTGCAGACAAGGGCTGCAAGTACTTCAACATGGGCGCAGACGAGTATGCGAACGATGTATACACCGGCGGCAGCATGGGCTTTGGCAATTTGCAGGATACTGGAAATTACAGCTATTTTGTCAAATATGTCAACCAGACGGCAGCCATGATCAAGAATGCTGGTATGACACCGATGGCGTTCAACGATGGCATTTATTTCAATAATAATACATCGAGCGGCACATTTGATACAGACATTGTGATTTCGTACTGGTCGTGTGGCTGGAATGGTTATACTCTGATGAGCGCATCGAAACTGACAGACATGGGCTTCAAGCTGATCAATACGCATGGTGACTATTACTGGGTTCTCGGCAAGTCGGATTGGCAGTGCAGCGCGGAGAAGGCAAGCGGATTTAACTATAAGGAATTCCAACATACGCAACTCGAAAGCGGCACGATTGACAATCCGGTTGGCGCAATGTTCTGCATCTGGTGTGATTATCCGGGAGCAGACACAGAAGCAAATGTAGTAAGCAAAACAGCAGATACCATGGCTGCGTTTGCAAAGACTCTGCCGAGCACGTCCAACTCCGGCACCACTACGCCGAACAAGGCTCCGACTGCTCCTGTCACTAAGGAAATCAATCTTTCGGTTGGCGGAACGACAACCGAAACCGTAAGCGGCAATTATTCGGACGTAAAGACTGCGGACGAAAGCATTGCAACGGTAAAGGCTGAGTACAAAACCGGCACTTCTGATCCGAAACTGAAAGCTGTAACCAGCATTGAGTCCGGACACAAGTATTTGATTGTAAACAATCGAACCAATACTGTTTTGACCAGCACTTCGAGTAATGCTTGGAATAACGACAATAATTACGGATTAAAACTTGATGGAACAGCTTCGACTGACAATACCGCGGATTTATGGACAGTTACTACCAATGGTTCTGGTTACACGGTTCAGAATACAAGTAATGCCTATCTTACGATTGGAGAGAATACGGCGTCTGTAAACCAAAATTCTGCGACTTTGTCACTGAGCTATAACAATAGCGGCTATTGGACTATTTCACAGAACGGTTGCTATTTGAACAATTTAGGTGAATCTGTGCAAGCCGGCGGCTATAAAGAAAAAAATGGCAATGGTGCTTCTACTGATGCAGGCAGCAAGTGGACGCTGTACGAGATTGTTTCTGAAGCATCCGGACAGACCACGCTCACCTTCACCGGTGTAGCGGTTGGCACAACCACCGTTCAGGTCGGCGATGCAACGTATACTGTAAATGTTGTGGGAGATGCACCGAGCAACGCACCGGCTGCAAATACCATCTATCTGGAATACTGGATTACAAATTCTCAGGTTTATAACCAGGAGAATACAAACAGTGCCTACTACAAAGCAATCACGACCAGTACAAACGGTGTGAAAACCGAAACAGGCGTAGATGTTTCTACACTTGCTCCGGAGCATGCGTATTCCAATTTTGATGGTTGGAAAGATGTATACTACTGGCAGACCATGCGTCTGGATGCTGACAATAAGCAGACCGGCGAGAGCGGCGATGATGAAACCGCTGACGGCACAACGCTGACGCATATCCGCTATTGGAACAACGCTTGGCAGTATCAGACCTCGGACAGCACATGGCATTATTTCCAGAGTGGTGACCAGCTGGTAGCGTACTATCTGCAAAAGACAGATGTTACCAAGGAAATTACTACCTATGCTAAGGACTGGGGCTATTCTACAAATACAGTCGACGGAACTACAGACAGCGGAACTCCAAATACATCTAGTGGTAAGGGACAGGTAGCTCTGACGGTTGCCGTTGTTTATCCGGACGGCACGGTTTCTCCGGCAGAGAGTGGCATGTATTCGAAGTCCACGACTATCTTTAACTATTGGGATAATCGAGACATCGGCATTGTCGCACCGATCAATAACAGTGACTATGATATTTCCAAAATCACTGTGACAGATGGTAAGCGTGATAAAAATACAGGCCAAAACGTATGGTATAGCAGCGATTCCATCACATGGAATAAGACGACCAATGACGCAGGTTCTAAGTGGTATGATGAAAAAACCGTTTGGGACGAAACCACGAATGCAGGAACAACGCCGATGGTAAACGGCAAAACAAGCAATATTACATGGTCTGCAAAAAACACGGCAAAGCTGGTTCTGATTTATCTGAAGCCGGTTCAGAAGGAAACCAACCTGAACGTTGTTTATTGGGATGACAGCATTAACGCGCAGATCAATAAGAATGACATTCAGGTTGCTATGAAATACAATCAGGGTGACCCGCAGCCGAGCTTTGTAACGAGCTTGATACAGGAATCGCCGGTAAATGTCGGTGAATTTACCTTAGATGATGACGCATATGTCACCAATAGTTCTGGTATCAATCAGACCTTTAACAAGGATATTACGCTGCTGCCGAACGTAGATACCAAGTATCAAACCGGTCTGTATGAGTATCAAAAGGCGGATATTTCTCAGGATGGTAAGATACTGACCCTGCATTACGCAGTTGATAACAGCAAGGTTCAAGCGAAATATGTTGTTGACTTTGGCAAGCCGGTCAACGTGCCGATTAGAGATATTCTCACCGGCGATGCTGCTCAAAAGACCATTGATAAAATGACGTTTAAAGCTGAGTATGGCGATGCAACAGTTACACACGAAGTGGATAACTCGATTACCTTTACGCCTACCAGCATTATGAAAATGCCGGTTATCGTAACTGCGAAGATTACGTTTAAGGATGGTTCTCAGGTTTCTCTGAAGATTGCCTTCATTCCGGCTTCCAACGTCATGTACGAAGAAAGCTTCGTAAAGCTGGGAGACACCTCTGACTGGACGAAAACCGGAACAGCTGGCACAAGCAAGCAGGCAAAGGAAGTCCTCGGCAAGGAAGGCATCCACGGATACGATGCATCCTACGACAACGATTCCCAGTTCAGTAACGGCTCTGCGTATCGGGCACAGCTGACGTTGGCAAGGGGAAAAGACTTTGTCAAGACACAAGATAAGGCAACCTTTACCTTTACCGGTACAGGCTTCGATTTGATTTCCGAGTGCGGCAAGAATACCGGTATTGTTTCCGTTGTTGTAAAGAATACAGACGGTAAGACTGTCAAGTCGTACATGGTAGATACCTACTTTACCGGTGATGAGCACAAGATTATTTCCGGTACAGGTATTTTGGATTATCAGGTTCCGATTGTGCGCTGCACAGGTCTGAAACAGGGTACGTATACTGTTGAAACTCGTGGTTATCTGACAGATGGTTCGGGCGTTGTGGCAAAGACTGCGGAAGAAACCACGGAGAATAACGAAGTCAGCAAAGAAACTGTTGCCGAGGTTCTAGATGACCTGAACATCAAGAATGTAGAGGCTTCTCAAGTAGAAGCAACCTGCATGGATGACAACAGCGTTCTGCTGGGCGGCACCGGCGTAGAAGAGACCGCAGCAAAGAGCAGAAGTGCTCGCGCAGCTGCAGCAACAACGAGCGCAAACGTTTACATTGACGGCGTTCGCGTATACAATACGCTGAATGAGAACAATGGCGCAAATAAATACACGAAATCCGAACAGAACGTCAAGTACGAATCGGTTTACGATTACGTGAAGAATAGCTTGGATTCAGACGGAAATAGCACGGCTGTATACGTTGAGTATGATGGCAATCAGGATGCTTGGAATATTGCAGATTACAAGCAGCAGGGTCCGGAGAACGAAGTATATCTGGCACCGGGAAATTCTATTGCAATTGCGCTGGATGGATATAAGAAGGGCAATACTGTTCAGATTGCGGCAAAGGCAATCAATGGAGAAGTTTCCTGCGATGGTTTGAAAACAAGAGCTCTTTCTACCGCAACAGAGATGTATTATACAGCCGAGGTAAAGGATGATGATGGCTCTGCATATGTACAGATTACGAACAATGCAGGCGGCGTCTTGGCTCTCAGTGAAATGAAGGTTTCCAGCGGTGTCAGTGCAATAGCTGATCCTGAGTTGGCTACAACGGTTCTGGACAAGCTGAATCATAAGGCTGACTTTGTGCCGGAAACGCTGACTGTTTCTGCACCAGAGACATTGGCACAGGATCATCTTTCGACTCTTTCGGTAAAGGCGTCCGCTTCCGATGTTGACAAGGTTTATTATTATATTGATGGCGACGAGGACAACAAAACTGAATTGAAGCCGAATAATAGTAAAGCTGTAAAACGCGGCAAGTCGAAGACATATTCGTACAGTGTAGCAATCAATCAGGATTATGATTTGGCTGTCGGAGAGCATACCTATTCTGTTTATGCAGTAAGCAAGGATGGAAAGCGAAGCGATCCGGTCGTAGCAAAAGTCCAGGTTACAGGAGAGGATTAAGAAAGGAGGAGAAGCATGAAACAAGCATACGAAGCTCCAAGGCTGGAAGTGGTTCAGTATTCCCTCCACGAGGCGATTGCGGCAAACTGCAGCAACAAGGTGTATAACCACACGCAAGAAACTTGCAGCTTGACGGAGTTGGGCGAAAGCCTGAAAGAGGACGGCTATACATTTCTGAGCGATAATTGCGGAGAGAATGGTGCGGTAGGTTACTGCTACTTTACCTCTAACAATGTAATGTTCAATTCCTAACTGAATAGTCAATCGCTTAGGAACAAAGAGATGCGCCTGTGTCGCAAGATACAGGCGCATTTCCAATAGGAGCTGCCATGTATCAAAAGGATTACTGTTTCGCCGGACTGGGCGTCCGAATGCTTTCGGATGTCCCGCCGGTGGAGGACGAAAATACGGTTGCGTTTCGGCAAACGGGAGAAAAAATCAATAGTACCTGCCGGATTGCCTGCGTTCAGCAGCTGCCGCAGGTGCACGGCACACAGCTTATGCAGACCAATGAACTGCGGCTGTTTCGCAGCGGAGACACGCTGTATCAGCAGCTGCTCAGCCCACTGGACGGGCATCCGCTGACTGTATCCGTGTATGACGCGGTGAAACAGGGTGAGGTGTCGTTGTATCTGTCGCAGGCAGATATGCCGTATATCGCGCGCTCCGTGCATCTATGGGCGGGAATGGATATCAACCATCAGTTGCTGTTGCATCGCCGTGTCGTCATGCACAGCGCGTCTGTGCGCACGGAACAGGGCGTTATTTTGTTCGCGGCGCCCTCCGGTGTGGGAAAGTCCACGCAGGCAAAGCTGTGGCATGCGCATCGACGGGCAGAAATTCTCAATGGAGATAAAAATGCCGTGGGAATCGAGCAGAAAACGGCAATGGCGTATGGCTTGCCGTTTTGCGGCACGAGCGGTATTTGTCAGCCGTATCAGCTGCCCCTGCGGGCGATTGTACTGCTAGAACAGGCACAGCAAAATGAAACGACACGATTGCAGGGCGTAGAAGCGGTGATTCGCGTTCTGCGCAATTGCATGGGACATCAGGCGGTGCAGGAGGTGGCTGGTATGATGCTGAAACAAATTGCCGCACTGCTGGAAACTGTACCTGTGTATCATCTTGCCTGCACACCGGATATCCGCGCAGTACAAGTTTTGGAAAACGCTTTGGGGGAATAACTAGTATGTCGACATCTTATTCGCGATTTGTGGATTATTTGACGTATAAAGCAATCCAGACCGGCACGCCGCTCTCCGGCACATTTGAGCTGACGGCACGCTGTAATTTGGACTGCAAAATGTGCTATATCCATAAACGGGCCAATGACCCTGCCGCAAAACGGGAGGAACTGACAACAGAGCAGTGGATTGCGCTTGCGAAAGCAGCGCAGGAGCAGGGAATGCTGCTGTTGTTGCTGACCGGCGGCGAACCGTTTGTCCGCCGCGATTTCTTTGATATTTACGATGCCTGCACGGCATTGGGACTGTCGGTTTCCATCAATACGAACGGAACGTGCATCACACCGGAAATCATCAAACGATTGAAGCGAAATGCTCCGGCGCGTATCAACATTACATTATACGGCGCAAGTCCGGAAACATATGAAAAATTATGCGGAGATGCATCGGCATATGAGAGAGCATATCAGGCTGTTTTGGGCTTGCAGAAAACTGGAATTCCTGTGAAATTAAATTACAGCGTAACACCGTATAACCGCGATGATTTGCTGGAGGTTTGCCAATTCGCTGAGGAACAGCATTTGCCGATTCAGCCTGCAACATATATGTTTCCGCCGATACGTGCTTGTGAACAGGGCTGCTGTTCCAATGAACGGCTGTCTGCACAACAAGCTGCACAGGCGAGCTTTGCGTATGACTGCTTCCGTTTTTCCAGAGATGTGATGATGAAAAGATGCAAAGAATTGCTCAAAGGCGGCATTGTAGATGACCCGATGACGGAATGTCAGGAATTGCCGACCGAGCGCATTCGCTGCCGCGCAGGCGCATCAGCATTCTGGATAACATATCATGGACAGATGCGTCCGTGCGGCATGATGCAAGTGCCGTCCTTTTCTGTTTCGGAATATGGATTTTCCGGCGCTTGGGAAAAAATTCGTGATGCCAGAGAAAAAATTCTGCTTCCGGCAGCCTGCACAGAATGCGCGATGAAAAATGCGTGTGAATTTTGTCCGGCTACCTGCTATGCGGAAAATCAAAATTTTGAAACTGTGCCGACGTATAATTGTCAAAAGACAATTGCATATTTGCGGCTGGCACAGAAATTTATCAGACAATAAGAAACTAGGGGGAAAATATGAAACTGAAATCAACGATAATTTTACGAAAAATTGCGGGAGAAACAATTCTGGTTCCGGTTGGAGAAGATGCAGTTCTAGTAAATGGCCTGATCACTGTGAATGAAGTCGGGGCGCTTATTTGCGAACAATTAAAAGAGGAACGAACGGTGGACGCACTTGTAGCGGCTGTGACGGCGCAGTTTGATGTTGACGCACAGACTGCTCGGACGGATATTGCATCGTTTATTCATACATTAGAAGAAAATGATTTATTGGCATAACAGACAGAGGGCACATCATACTTGATGTGCCCTCTGTCTGTTATGAATTCTTTTCTATGCCGTCAACAACAATGTCAATGGCTTTGGTGACGAAATTTATTTTCTTTTCGCTGAATACCGTGCCGCCGTGAGAGAGGGAAATATCTGCGATTGCCAGTTCATCGTCTTGGGTAGCTTCCGTGCTTCCCATAAGCGTTGTCCACCGAATAGATACATCGGCTTTTGTCAGTGCCTGATCGGAATCAACGGTATACTGTGTTTTCTCAAATAGCTTGAAGTTGGAATCCGCTTGCACAAGGATGGTATTGTCTTTGTCCTGATACACTTCAACGGTGTAATAGACACGATCCTCTTTGCTTGCGGTGTCTTGCGGGTTGGGATACACGGTTTGGGAATCAATCAGCTGCATCTTGTCTGTTGGCACAAGAGCAGAAGCGGCGTCAGATGAGCCGGAAGAACAGCCGGACAGCAACAGCATCGCCAAGAGTGTGATAAATAGAAAAATGACATGGCTGCGTTTCATAAATTATTCCATCTCCTTCAAATGACCTGCGAATTTCTGCGCGATTTCCGGAATTTCGCCGAGTCCCATAAGGACGGTTCGCGTTTCAAAACCAAGCGCTTCGAGCCGGCTTTTCCAGCTGTCCGGAGCGTCTCCGGACAGATCGTTGCGGGCGTGATCTCCGGCG
>UMFK01016403.1_pt1 | contig 12903 bp, 8 predicted proteins | sample 1964981 | NCBI WGS metagenome assembly UMFK01 (sample SAMEA4836043, study PRJEB28245) | human gut metagenome | biome: gut microbiome; material: fecal sample | place: Denmark | collected 2008
ACAAACTTGTTTGATTTTGCCCTTCCGAACCGCCGCCTATCTTATTCGAAGATAGTGCAAGGCAAGAGGAAAGAAAAGAGTCCGGTGCAATACCGAACTCTTTCTCAAATCGGATAGTTAATAACCTGTCCAACTTTTTGGGGTCACTTCATCCCTGTGGAATGTCCCCGCTTTATGCTATGAAAGATGATTCATCACCAATAAGTGAACTCATTTATGTCGGTATATGTCGTACCGTTGATGATGACTTTGTCAGGGTCTCCGCTTGAATCCGTTGTGCCTTTGAGGAAGACATTCTTGTTGAACGCAGAGCCGTCGGAATACCGGCAGTTGATGAATTCAATGATTGAATGCTGCTTCATGCATGACACAGCATAGTCGTAGTCATAGATGTCGTTGCCGTTGGCGTCTTTTCTGTCAGGAGCTGTTGGAAGCCAGCGGTTGTCGGTGGCTGTGGTGTAGCGGCCAAATTCGCAGTCCTTGAACACGCTGCTGCCATAGCAGCGGGCGGATGGATAGAATAAATCACCGTAGTCGAATGTGCAATTCTCGAAATAACCGTCGCTCCATCCCGACATCCATCCGCGGAATGTCGTGTTCCGGGCAATAAGTTTTCCGTTTCCGGGCTGATTTGTGCAGAATTGGAATTTAGGACCGAAATTGCAGTTCTCAAGAATGATGGTTGTGCCTGGATCCATGGCAAACACACCATAAGCCGCTCTGATGGTAAAGTTAGTGTTTCTGACAGTCAGCGTTTTTCCGCCGTTCAGATAAATACAGCCCCATGCGTATGAGACATCTTCAATAAGATTGATGATGCCGAGTTTCACATTGTCGAGCACCACATTGTCGCTGTTGATATTGAGATAGTATCCATCGCTGGTGCCGGCGCTGTCGTCGCGGGCAAGTGTGACGTCTTTGAACGTCACGTTGTCATTAGGTATCTGGTAGCCGTTATTTATCTTCAGCACCGAGTTGGTTCCGCCAATGATGACTACGCCTTCGGCAATGTTGGTTGGCAGTGCGAGCTGCACGTTGTCGGCGAGTTGCACGTGGCGGTTGTGGTGAGATGCTGCGTCGGCAAGCTCTTCGTCGGTGGCGATACCGAGTGTGCCGATAAATGCAGGCTCAATCACAACGTTGAAGTCGACGCTGTTGGTGAACAGCGATCCGTAGATGTTGGTGCGGTAGTTGCGCTGCAGCGGAACGCTCGTGAATGTGCGCTTCATCGGTGTCGTGCCGTTGGTGTAGTCGAGAGTGACGTCGGCTATGGTCTTGTAGTCGGGCACCAGCACGTAGTTCATCGACAGGTAGTTGTAGGCGGAGCCGGCAGGAAACGCCTCGGAGGCGTCGGGAATGTCGGCATAGGAGAAAGTCACGTCGGAGGCGTTGCCTACGACGCTGCCCGACGCAAGGTTGATTGCCGAATAGGCTTGCGTTGCAACTTGAGTCTTTGTCACGGTGTAGCCCGATGCCGCAGCGGCGGCAAGGTCGTCTGTGCCGATGTTGAGCTGTGCGTACGGACGGTAGAGTTTTACGGTTTGCTGGAGGTTGCCATTCACGTCAATCTCCGCTTTTGCGAAAAACGCGTCGTCGGCTTCGTTGCTGCACACAGTGGGTGCGAGTGTTGCCACTTGTGTCGTTTCGTCGAATTTCGATCGTGCGCCAACCTCATCTGCGGCAGCCCAGAAGATTACATCATATTTCTTGCCGCTTGCCAGCTGGAGCTGCACGTTTTTTGACAATCCGGTCATTTCTACGGTTTCAGCAGCCTTGCCGTCAAACATTGCCAGGGGCTGCTGTTCTCCCTGTGGATACACGGCATATTTCAGAGACTTGATTTTCGAGGCTTCGCCGAATGCGCGTGTGCCTAATTCTTCTGGTAACTGGACTGTTAGCGATACAAGGTTCTCACCTTCACCCTCGGTGGTGAGCTTAACTTCATCGCTGCACGATAAAAGCAACAAGGGTGTCGCAGCGATGGCAATTAAGGTCTTAAAATTCCCATTCATAATGTATTAGTTTTTTTAAATTTGTTTGGAATGTTTATACTACAAAGATACAAATATTATATTCTAAATCAAAAAAAATCAGAAAAAAAATTTCATGGAATTGCAGAAAAAAATGAAAGCCGAGGCGCCGCCTATTAAACCCAACAAACCCCCACGGAGGTGTCCGTGATGGTTCGCGTTAGGGATATATGCCCTTAAGGGTTGAGACTACAGGCTCAACGGCTTGAACGCATTAGCCCGGCGGCGGTGCCAGATTCCCCTCCCCAATATAACTATTTATCTTTACATGGTCTTACGCTTATACCCATCCCACGATTGTGCCTAAAGAACCCAAAAATATCGGGAGAAACATATAAAACTAAAGATGTCGCCGGATATTGTTCAGATAAAGTGCTTGTCCAATAGACACCGTTAGCATAAGGTTGGGGTAATGCCCCATCATCTCTTTGTTCAGAAGCAGCAGGGAAAAAAATTTGATTTTTGTTTGGACCTGTAAATAAACATCCCTCAATACCATTTATTTTTGTCCACTCATTGTTACAGTATCTTTCAAGCTCCTTCATTTGATTATATGTTGGCATATGCCAATCACTACCCAGTTTCACGTGAGCAACATCATACTGAGTTCCCGATATATCAGAGCCAATAAATATATATTGCTCATCGCCTGTATGTATACCAGGGATTGGGTAAATGCAATATGAATAGGAAAAAGGTTGCCATGGCTTGACTTCACCCCATGCATAGTAATCACCAAAACTGTTTGGGGTTGATGCGCCTATATTACAGCAATTCCACTTTGTTCCGCTTGGAAGACCTAAATCAATTGCATGCGGATGTTTATTATCAGGACATAGAGAGAATACATAGTGTACTGAATAAGTTTGTGGCTCACTCCATCCATTATAAGTCAGATTAAAACCGCCTTTAGTATAAATACCTAATTTGATATCCTTATAACAGTTAGCATCCAATTTGTCGTAATCAATAGACAATGGAATCTCAAAGGTGTCTTCGTTAGGTGAGGAAATGCCACTACCGGGTGAATTACCAATGGTATATTTTGAAGGAAAATAGGTATATGAGTCATCATCATCCTTATAATAGACTCCCCATTCAATTATATCTTCTACTGAATTAATAAAACCACTTACGCTACAGATAAAATTGACTTTATCGCCTACTTTACGGCAGGATACTTGTTTAAAATCACGTATATATGCATCTAATACGTTATAGTTGTAGTTGTTACCATATTTTATGATGTTGTCATTTACATCATCTATTGAATTTGCAAGCCTTGTTGATGCCAAAAACGCTCTAAAAATAAATTTATCACCTTTTCTTGGCATGGGGAATGACACCATAAAATGTTGAGTTGATGAAGCTTTTGTGTCAAGTAATTTTACAACGGTATATGGTTCAGTGTAGAAATACTTTCGTGGGACATATTCTCTATGACCAACTATACCCCAATAAACTGTATTTCTCGTTGTTTCCTCTGATTCTTCGTAATATAAATGATATAAATAGTCGGGAATAGTATTTGCGTTTTCAATAGAAACGAACACATCTATATTACCCTTCCCATCATTAGAAATTTCTTCAATTTTTATAGAGCAGTCGCCGTACATCACTCGTCTATGTCTTTCGTATAAGCTATCATACATGCCATCTATTATATTCTTTAATGTGACAATAGTTAATCCAATAGGATTAGAACTAAGAATAGCATCGAATGAGAAATTTCCCAAATCATTTAAAAATTCAAGCATGTCCGAGGTAAATAAATCAAGCCCTATTTCACCTAATGATTGAATGTTTTGAATAATATCAAAAACAGTTTGTACAGTAGAAGGTTGAAGTAGTGAAGAACCGCCTGCGCGTGAAATGGAACCATTAATGACAAGTTTGCTAAATCGCGACTTTATAGGGATGCTGCAGAACTCGTTATTATCATTAATCCAAGATAATATTTGCTCATCATCCCGCGTGGATACGGATATAACAATGCTATTACTTGATATATCAGTTATTTCCCCGTTTTCACTGAATTGAAATAGTACCCCATTGTTGTTAGTGGAACTTACATAGACACAAGGAAGATTGCCATTATAACCCGCAAGAATATAATGAGAATCGTTGGAAATGCCTTCAGCCCAATCTTGAAGGTCTTTTGTTGGAATTTGATAAAAATCTTTAACCTCATTCTCATTGGGGTTTTTAGGGTCACGTGAGGGGTCATCGCTTCCGCAGGATGCGATGATGAATGGCAAGATAAGGAGAAGTTGGTATTTCAGCTGTTTCATATTGTTTTGAATACCTTGAATTAGCAGACTTGCTATTTTTTTTACAAGGAGGCAAGTTGTTGGATAACAATGAATTATTCAATGCTTGCATATGTCAAGAAATTCACTTACCTTAGTGCTGCTTAAAACTCAAATAAAGAATATCTGACATATGGCAAAGGTAAACATTAAATCTGAGAAAATCACTCCTTTCGGAGGAATTTATTACGCAAGCAAGGCTTTCTATGCGCTTTCACTTGACAAAGTCATCAACGGCACTTTTGGTGTCCGCAGTTCCACCTACAACGGCTACCAGTGGGACGAGATAATGTCAGCCATGTCTGACGTGTTCATCTGTGGCGGTGACTGCGTGGAGGATATCATAAGGACTGTTGACGGCAACTGCCGCATATTCTACATACGTGCCATACAAAGTGCGTCAATGTAGAGCCGTATACAAGACATACGTGAATAAATCTAAAGAATATACGAAAAGACTTTGTCTGCTAATTTGGAGTAATGAAAAAAAATACGACAAAAAGGATAAATGAAAGAAAATTTCAATAAAAAATTAAATGTTTTAGTTTTTGTTGGCGATTTTTTGGATAGATTGAAACGAAGGCTGCGTTAATATACGCTGAGCAACTCCATGTCGAAGATTAGTGTGGAGCCGCCGGGAATGCCGGGCTGCGACAGTTTGCCGTAAGCCATTTCCGCCGGGATATACACTTCCCATCGGTCTCCTACGTGCATCTGTTGCATCGCGATGCTCCAGCCTGTGATTAGGTCGCTGAGCCGTGCAGCAAGCGGAGAACCCCCGCGGCTGCTGTCGAATGTGCGCCCGTTGATTGTGCGTCCGGTGTAGTGTGCGGTGACAACGCTGCGTGCCGACGGCTTGCGTCCGTCTTTGTCGCCCGATGCGATGACTTTATAGTAGATGCCTTTGGGCAGAGGTTTCACTCCTGCCTCTTGCGCCTTGTCGGTAAGCCATTGCCGGTTTTTCTCGATGTATTCTCTTTTTGCCATAGTCGGTGTTGCTTTATTTGAAAATGTGACGTATTGTTTCCAGCGGTTCGTAGAAAATCATGCGCGGACCTGAAAAGCGCATCACCTCGCGCATCTGTCGGCGCATCGACGGCTTGTAGCAGTGCACTGTGCATCGGCGGCACGACGTTTTGCGCTCTCCAAACGGGCAATGCTCCAGCCGCGACTCGGCATAGGCGAGCAGCTGACGGCAACTGTCGCAAAGCTCGCTGTTGCCTTCCTTCTTGCGGCAGTAGAGGCGCACCATCACGCCGACCACGCGTTTCTCTTTTTCGATTCTTGACATATAATTGACGGTAGGGTGGAAACAAAAAAAGAGTCGCTTGAAAAAGCGACTCTTGCTGTGGGTGTTGACGGATTCGAACCGCCGACCCTCTGCTTGTAAGGCAGATGCTCTGAACCAGCTGAGCTAAACACCCTTGCTTCTCAAAAGCGATGCAAAGGTATGGCGAATTTTTTAATCCTCCAAATTTTTTGAAAAGAATTTTTTCGGCAAAAGTTTGCCTGACGACGTATCTGTTGGATAATCAGAATGATAATAAATGAAAAATTTTATGCCGTTATGATGCTTGTAGATTGGTGGAAATATAGTAATTTTGCAGAGTTATTGAAAATATCAATCTTAAAAACAAACATAAATGTCTCTCTCATCACTGACCGCCATATCTCCAATCGACGGCCGTTACCGCGGCAAGGTGGAGATTCTGGAAAATTACTATTCTGAATACGCGTTGATCCGCTATCGCGTAAAAGTTGAAATCGAATATTTTATCGCCCTCTGCAAACTTCCGTTGCCGCAACTTGCGGGCGTTGACCACGCACTCTTCGGAGAGCTGCGCGACATCTACGCCAAATTCTCGGTCGACGACGCGCAGCGCGTGAAGGATATCGAAAGCGTAACCAACCACGACGTGAAAGCGGTGGAATATTTCATAAAGGAGCAGTTCGACCGTCTTGGCTTGGCTCAATATAAGGAGTTCATCCATTTCGGACTCACGTCGCAGGACATCAACAACACTTCGGTGCCGATGCTCATCCGCGACTCTCTCCACGAGGCTTACCTGCCTCTGCTCGATGAGATGGTTGGCTTGCTCAACCAGTATGCCGAGGAGTGGAAAGACATTCCAATGCTTGCCAAAACCCATGGACAGCCTGCGTCGCCGACACGCTTGGGCAAGGAAATCCGCGTGTTTGCCTACCGCTTGGAGAAGCAGATAGAGCTGTTGAAGCAGGTGCCGGTGAGCGGCAAGTTTGGTGGCGCTACGGGCAATTTCAACGCCCACCGCGTGGCTTTCCCCGACCGCGACTGGCGTGCGTTTGCCAAGAAATTTCTCAATGAGAGTCTCGGCATCGAGCGTGAGGAGTGGACAACTCAGATTTCAAACTACGACAACCTGGCTGCTCTCTTCGATGCCATGGCGCGCATCAACACGATAATGATCGACCTTGACCGTGACATGTGGCAATATATCTCGATGGAGTATTTCAAACAGAAAATCAAAGCCGGAGAGGTGGGTTCTTCAGCCATGCCTCACAAGGTGAATCCAATCGACTTCGAGAACTCGGAGGGCAACCTCGGTCTGGCCAACGCAATTCTTAACCACCTGGCTGGCAAATTGCCGGTTTCACGCCTGCAGCGCGACTTGACCGACTCCACTGTGCTGCGCAATGTCGGTGTGCCGTTGGCTCACATGATGATAGCGCTTCATAGCACCCTCAAGGGCTTGCACAAGCTGCTGCTCAATGAAGCAGCCATCAGCCGCGACCTCGACAATATGTGGAATGTGGTTGCCGAGGCAATCCAGACCATCCTTCGCCGCGAAGGATATGAGAAGCCTTACGAAACGCTGAAGGCTCTCACCCGAACCAACAGCAAGGTGGACGCTGAAAGCATCGCCAGCTTCATCGACACGCTCAAAGTGAGCGATGCCGTGAAAGAAGAGCTTAAAGCGATTACTCCTCACAACTACACTGGGTTCTAAAGCATTGAAACAGTTGTAGGAAAGCACATAATTAAAAAGAATGTTAAAATTCAGTTTCTGACAAAGCCTTTTTTAATTATGTGCTTTTCCATTTGAAAAAAATGCAGTTACTTTGTCGATGGAATTATAAATTGCAAAATTGATTTAAATCTACAAGTTTTTAAGAATTAAGATTACAAATTAATAGCAAAGATAAAAAAGACGCCGAGAGGCAGTATTTGTATATAAAAAACAATTGAATTTACTATGGAAGAGAACAAAAAGCCGAAAAGAAGACGCATCGGCGAGTCTCAGGAGATGAATGGCGAGTCGGGACACTTTGAGAAGGTTACTTACAATCCGAAAGCTTCGTTTGTGCCTACTGATTCAGCACAGGGTGCGCCTGTGGAAGGTGGAAGCGACGCAGCGCCACGTCAGGACTATCGCAGACCGAACTACAACAATCAGAACAGCTACAACAGTTATGGCAACAACCGCCAGGGTGGTTACAACAACAACCGTCAAGGCGGATACAACAATTATAACAACCGCCAGGGTGGCTACAACAACCGTCAGGGCGGCTACAACAACAACCGCCAGGGAGGTTACAACAACCGCCAAGGTGGCTACAACAATGCCCAGGGTGGATATTCCGACCAGCAGCACGACGGCGGATACAACAATTATGACAACCAGCAGGGCGGCTACAACAACAACCAGCAGGGCGGCTACAACAACAACCGTCAGGGCGGCTACAACAACAACCGTCAGGGTGGCTACAGCAACAATCGCCAGGGTGGCTACAACAACAACCGCCAGGGTGGTTATAACAACAACCGCCAGGGCGGCTACAACAACAACCGTCAGGGCGGCTACAACAACAACCGCCAGGGAGGTTACAATAACAACAACCGTCAGGGAGGCTACAACAACAATCGTCCGGGTGCAAGTTTCAACCGCCAGGGCGGACAGCGTTTCACTCCACGTCCAAAACAGATTGTCTACGACGTGCCTGAAGTGGATCCGAACGAGGAAGTACGCTTGAACAAGTTTATGGCGAATGCCGGAATCTGCTCGCGTCGTGAGGCAGACGAGCTGATACAGCAAGGACTTGTGAAGGTGAACGGAAACGTTGTTACCGAACTCGGCTCAAAAATCAAGCGCGACGACGTGGTTGAATACAACGACAAGGTGGTTACGCTCGAAAACAAATGCTATATCCTGCTCAACAAGCCTAAAGACTGTGTCACTACAAGCGACGATCCAGACGGACGTCTCACGGTGATGGACATCGTCAAGAACGCTTGCAAGGAGCGCATCTATCCTGTAGGACGCCTTGACCGCAACACTACTGGCGTGCTTCTGCTCACAAACGACGGCGACTTGGCTTCGAAGCTGACTCACCCGAAATATGTGAAGAAAAAAATCTATCAAGTGTGGACCGACAAAGACATCGCTGAAGACGATATGCAGCAGCTTGCCGACGGCATCGAACTTGAGGATGGACCAATCCACGCAGATGCAATCAGTTACGTCAACGACCATGACAAGAACCAGGCGGGAATCGAAATCCACAGCGGACGCAACCGTATCGTGCGCCGTATGTTTGAGTCGCTCGGCTATCGCGTGACTAAACTTGACCGTGTGTATTTCGCTGGCTTGACAAAGAAGAATCTGCCACGCGGACGCTGGCGTTACCTTACTCAGGAAGAAGTGAACTTCTTGAAACAAGGATCTTTTGAATAGAATTTTAAATCATACAAAATGAAACGTACAAAAATTTCAGAAATATGGGCGCCTGAGTTGATTGGCACAGACGTTTGTGTGAAAGGCTGGGTGCGCACGCGCCGCGGCAACAAGCATGTGCAGTTTGTGGCTCTCAACGACGGCTCTACAATAAAGAACCTTCAGATTGTCTTCGATATGGAGAAATTCTCCGACGAGGATCTGAAACCCATCACAACGGGTGCGAGCATCCACGTAGAAGGCAAACTCGTGGAGTCGCAGGGCAAGGGTCAGACTGCCGAGGTACAGGCGGAAACGCTTGAGATCTACGGCACTGCCGATCCTGAGACTTATCCTTTGCAGAAAAAAGGACACACTCTCGAATTCCTGCGCGAGAAGGCTCATCTGCGTCCGCGCACAAACACTTTCGGCGCGGTGCTCCGCATACGCCACACGTTGGCTTATGCAATCCACAAATTCTTCAACGACCGTGGTTTCTTCTATCTCAACACGCCGCTCATCACATCGAGCGACTGCGAGGGTGCCGGCGCGATGTTTCAAGTGACAACGCTTGATCTCAACGATATCCCTAAGAACGAAGAGGGCAAGGTGGACTATTCTCAGGATTTCTTCGGAAAGCCTGCCAGCCTTACCGTTTCCGGACAGCTTGAGGGTGAGCTTGGTGCAACGGCTCTCGGCGCAATCTATACGTTCGGACCTACGTTCCGCGCCGAGAATTCCAACACTCCGCGCCACTTGTCGGAGTTCTGGATGATTGAGCCTGAGGTTGCGTTCAACGACATCAACGACAATATGGAGTTGGCAGAGGATTTCATCAAATATTGCGTAAGCTATGCTCTCGAGCATGCAGCCGATGATATTGAATTCCTTGCAAAGATGTATGACGAGGATCTTGTTGAGCGACTCAAATCGGTTGTCAACACAGAATTTGTACGACTCACTTATACTGAGGGCGTGAAAATCCTTGAGGAGTCGGGACATAAGTTTGAATTCCCTGTTTATTGGGGAGCCGACCTTCAGAGCGAGCATGAGCGTTTCCTCGTAGAGGAACATTTCAAGCGCCCTGTAATCCTTACCGACTATCCGAAGGAAATCAAGGCTTTCTATATGAAGCAGAACGAAGATGGCAAGACTGTGCGTGCCATGGACGTGCTGTTCCCGAAAATCGGAGAGATTATCGGTGGTTCGGAGCGAGAGGAGAGCTATGAGAAGCTGAGCCAGCGCATCGAGGAACTCAACATCCCGATGAAGGATATGTGGTGGTATCTTGACACTCGCCGTTTCGGCACTGTGCCTCACTCTGGTTTCGGACTCGGCTTCGAGCGCCTTGTGCTGTTCGTGACTGGTATGACTAATATCCGCGACGTCATTGCGTTCCCACGCACTCCGGGTAACTGCGAGTTCTAATCGCAAGACATGACAAAATAATTTAGGACTGATTCGTGGCTGAATGGCTGAGAGTCAGTCCTGTTTTTTTATAAAACAGACTGAATACTATGGGAAAAAGTGAATTCTTACAAGATTTCAAAGCCTTCGCGATGCGGGGCAACGTGATTGACATGGCTGTCGGTGTGATTATCGGCGGCGCTTTCGGTAAAATTATCTCTTCTGTTGTCGCCGACGTGATTATGCCTCCTCTCGGGCTGCTTGTCGGAGGAGTGAATTTCACAGACCTTAAGCTTGAGTTGAAACCTGCGGAGATGGTCGACGGCGTGATGCAGGATGCCGTGACGCTGAACTATGGAAATTTCTTGCAGACGGCGTTCGACTTTATTATCATTGCCTTGTCGATTTTCTTGTTTGTCAAACTTATCGGCAAACTGATGCGCAAAAAGGAGGAGGAGCCTGCCGCACCTCCGGCTCCAAGCAAGGAAGAGCAGCTGCTCACTGAAATCCGCGATTTGCTGAAGAAGCAGAGCGAGAAATAGGTTATTTAAGTTTTTCTTTCAGAAAACGTCCGGTGTAGCTGTCCGGGCATGCCGCGATGTCCTCGGGTGTGCCCGCACACACGATGTGTCCGCCGCCGTTGCCTCCCTCAGGACCCATGTCTATCACGTGGTCGGCACACTTCACCACATCGAGATTGTGCTCGATGATTATGATTGTGTGTCCCTTCTCAATAAGGCGGTTGAACGATGCCATCAGAGTGTTGATGTCGTGGAAATGCAGACCCGTGGTAGGCTCGTCGAAGATGAACATCGACGGACGCTGCTTCTCCTGACTGAGGAAATAAGCCAACTTTATGCGTTGGTTCTCACCGCCCGACAGTGTCGACGACGATTGTCCCATCTTGACGTAGCCCAATCCCACCTGCTGCAGCGGCAACAGGCGTTTCACGATGCGTGTCTCCGTAGTGCCCTTCGACTCGCTGAAAAACTCGATGGCCTGGTTGATGGTCATGTTGAGGATGTCGTAGATGTTCTTGCCGCGGTATTCGATGGCAAGAACCTCGGGCTTGTATCGCTTGCCGTGGCACGACTCGCATTGCAGCGTGATGTCGGCCATAAACTGCATCTCGATGGTGATTGTGCCTTCGCCCTTGCATTCCTCGCAGCGTCCGCCCTCGGCGTTGTAGGAGAAATATCCGGCGTCGAAGCCCATTTGTTTCGCGCCCTGCTGCTCGGCAAACAGCCTGCGGATTTCGTCGAAAGCCTTAAGATAGGTCGCCGCATTGCTGCGCGAAGATTTCCCGATGGGGTTCTGGTCTACAAATTCCACGCTGTTGATGAGCGACAGGTCGCCGCGCAGATCGGTGTATGACCCTGTGTTCTCGCAAGCCTCGCCGAAGTGGCGCAGCAGCGCATTGTAGAGGATGTCGCGCACGAGAGTCGACTTTCCAGAGCCGCTCACGCCGGTCACCACGGTCATCACCTGCAGCGGGAAGCGCACGTCGATGCCCTTGATGTTGTTTTGCGCCGCACCGATAATCTCGATATAGTTGTGGGTGCGCCGGCGCAGCTTGGGCAGAGGTATTTGCATCTCGCCGGTTAGATATTTTGCCGTCAGGCTGTCGGTGGCTTTGTCGAGCTTGTCGACAGGTCCTTGATACACCACATTGCCGCCTCCGCGTCCAGCCAAAGGTCCGATGTCGATAATCCAGTCGGCGGCACGCATGATTTCCTCGTCGTGCTCCACAACGACCACCGTGTTTCCCAGCTGCTGCAGGCGGCGCAACACGCGGATAAGCCGTTCGGTGTCGCGTGAGTGCAGTCCGATGCTCGGTTCGTCGAGGATGTAGAGCGACCCTACAAGGCTGCTTCCCAATGAAGTGGCGAGGTTGATGCGCTGGCTTTCGCCGCCCGACAATGACGACGACAGGCGGTCGAGCGTCAGATATTCCAGTCCCACATCGCAAAGATATCCTATGCGGGTGCGAATCTCCGTGAGCAAGCGTTTGGCGATGCGTGCGTCGGAGTCGTCAAGGCTCAAGGCGTCAAACCATTGGCGCACGTCGCTTACCGGCATCCGCACGATGTCGGCTATCGTTTTGCCGGCAATTTTCACGTATAGAGCCTCGTGCCGCAGACGGCTTCCGTGGCATTCGGGGCACGCTGTCTTTCCGCGGTAGCGCGCCATCATCACTCGGTATTGTATCTTGTATTGGTTGTCTTTCACCATATCGAAGAAGCTGTCGATGCCGTAGATTCCCGGCGCACCGTGCCACAGCAGCGCGCGCTCCTCGTCGGATAGTTGGTAATATGGGCGATGCACGTGGAAACCGCGTTTGGCGGCGGCGATGATAAACGCACGCTTCCATTCGCTCATTTTCTCTCCACGCCAGCACACGACGGCGTCGTCGTAGACCGACAGCGCCTTGTTGGGGATAACAAGGTTCTCGTCAATGCCGAGCAC